>Ga0126312_10000030_pt1 | contig 52039 bp, 58 predicted proteins | sample Plot104A_FD_92537 | JGI IMG/M metagenome (GOLD analysis project Ga0126312, IMG submission 92537) | Serpentine soil microbial communities from UC McLaughlin Reserve, CA, USA - Plot104A | ecosystem: Environmental > Terrestrial > Soil > Grasslands | place: USA: UC McLaughlin Reserve, Lake County... | reverse complement strand
GCCCCCGCTGCGCGACCCTGCCGGTACGTGCCCCCGCTGCGCGACCCTGCCGGTACGTGCCCCCGCTGCGCGACCCTGCCGGTGCGTGCCGCCGCGCCGTCCAGGCCCCCCGTGCTCGAAGTCGGAAGGGGCAGACGATCTCGGCAACAGGAGCCGATCAACGACGCACGATCAACGACGCACTTTGCGAAGGGGGATCCGGCGCCCGAGGGCAGCGCCGAGCCAGGTCAACGTGGTGACAACCAGCGCCAGAGCCAGTACGAACAGCAGGTCGCCACTGGCGAACCGTGGCTCTCCTTCCTCGGGCTCGGGAAGGATGGCGGCAGCAAGTGCCACCACGACGGCGGCGATGGCACCCCACCACCACGGACGCCGCAGGTAGCCCAGGACCGCCCCTAGAAGCAGCGGCACCCCGGCTACCGCAATCAGCAGGCCGACTTCGGCTGCGTTCACAGCTCAGCGTGCCGACACGGTCCGGCCGGTCACCTTCGCCGGGGTGATCTGGATCAACAGGTTGCGGTTACCGGGCGCCCAAAGGTACGACGCCGGCGTTGGTCAGTAGGCGATCCAGCTCCTGCGGCTCGGCGACAGCCTGAGCTTGACCGCGGGCCACCACGCTCCAGCCACGATGGTTCCGCTGATCGATCTCGTCCACCTCGAAAACGACATCGGAGAGGCTGCTCAGCTCAGATAGGACGCTATCCGGTGAGGTGCGAAACACGATCCTGCCGTCGCTGAAGACGTACGTCACGGGCAGAATCTGCAGTCCATCCGGCGCCACCCAGGCAACCCGACCGATGTCTTGGGTGGATAACAGCTCTGCGCAGCGCGCGGGAGTGATCGCACTGAAGCTCTGCTGGGGCTCGTCGTCGTCGTAATCTTCGTCCCTGCGAGCCATGTCCATGGTCATTCCGTCCTCGGTGGCGTGGCGGCTAGAGCGAATCTATCCTCGTCGCCGCTGCCCCTTGTCAACGCATCGATTGGGAGTATGATCTCCGCCAAGGTAGTCCGAAATTTGACTGCTCTAGTTTTTGCTGCGCTCTGGGCCTTGACCAATTGACTGCGCCCGTCTATATTTGGGGTTTGCCCCTCGCACCCTGTCCAACCCGCGTCTTTTGCTCTCCATTTGACTCGGGCCGTTCAGCATGCGCGGAGCCCGTTTAGCCGACTCTGAGCCCTCGGAGGACCGACGATTGGCTGCCTCGCGCACCGCATCGAAGACGTCTGTTGTATCACCCACTGGCAGGATCTCCTTCGCGAAGATCGCCGAACCTATGGAAGTTCCCGATCTGCTGGATCTGCAGATCGACTCATTTGACTGGCTGGTCGGCAATGAGGCCTGGCGCAGCAAGGTCGACTCGGCCCTAGCCGAGGGTCGTACGGACATCAACACCAAGTCCGGCCTTGAGGAGATCTTCGAGGAGATCTCGCCGATCGAGGACTTCTCCGGCACCATGTCGCTGTCCTTCCGCGACCATCGTTTCGAGCCGCCGAAGAACACCGTCGACGAGTGCAAGGAGCGCGACGTCACCTACGCCGCGCCGCTGTTTGTGACCGCCGAATTCATGAACAACGAGACCGGTGAGATCAAGAGCCAGACGGTCTTCATGGGCGACTTCCCGCTGATGACCGACAAGGGCACGTTCGTGATCAACGGCACCGAACGTGTCGTGGTATCTCAGCTCGTCCGCAGCCCAGGTGTCTACTTCGAGCAGACCACCGACAAGACCTCGGACAAGGACATCTTCACGTGCAAGATCATCCCGTCCCGGGGCGCCTGGCTGGAATTCGAGATCGACAAGCGCGACATGGTCGGTGTCCGGCTCGACCGCAAGCGCAAGCAAAACGTCACCGTGCTGCTGAAGGCGCTCGGCTGGTCTGACGCGCAGATCCTGGAGCAGTTCGGCGAGTACGAGTCAGTGCGGCTCACCCTTGAAAAGGACCACACCTCCAACCAGGACGAGGCGCTGCTCGACATTTACCGGAAGCTTCGTCCGGGTGAGCCGCCCACCCGGGAGGCCGCGCAGGCGCTGCTGGAGAACTACTACTTCAACCCCAAGCGATACGACCTCGCCAAGGTCGGCCGTTACAAGATCAACAAGAAGCTGGGTCTTGAGCTGCCGTTCGATCGGCAGGTGCTGACCATCGAGGACATCGTGGCCGCGATCCGCTTCGTGGTCGCGCTGCACGAGGGCACTGAGACCCTTGACTCGCCGCGTGGAGAGCTGCTGGTCGAAGAGGACGACATCGATCACTTCGGCAACCGCAGGCTGCGTACGGTCGGCGAGCTGATTCAAAATCAGCTGCGCACCGGCCTGGGCCGGATGGAGCGTGTGGTCCGGGACCGGATGACGACCCAGGACGTCGAGGCGATCACCCCCCAGACCTTGATCAACATCCGGCCGGTCGTCGCGGCGCTGAAGGAGTTCTTCGGTACTTCGCAGCTGTCGCAGTTCATGGACCAGACCAACCCGGTGGCGGGCCTGACCCACAAGCGCCGGCTCTCCGCCCTCGGTCCTGGTGGTTTGTCCCGCGATCGGGCCGGCATGGAGGTGCGCGACGTGCACACCTCGCACTACGGCCGGATGTGTCCGATCGAGACGCCAGAAGGGCCGAACATTGGCCTGATCGGCTCGCTGGCCAGCTTCGCCCGGGTGAACGCCTTCGGTTTCGTCGAGACGCCGTACCGCAAGGTGCAGAACGGCCGGGTCACCGACCAGATCGACTATCTGACCGCGGATGAAGAAGACCGGTTCATCATCGCGCAGGCGAACGCCAAGCTCGACAAGCACGGCAAGTTCACCGAGGACCGGGTCCTGGTCCGCAAGCGTCACGGCGAGGCCGACGAGGTCGCCGCCAGCGAAGTGCACTACATGGACGTTTCGCCCCGGCAGATGGTCTCGGTGGCGACGGCCATGATCCCGTTCCTGGAGCACGACGACGCATCCCGGGCCCTGATGGGGGCCAACATGCAGCGCCAGGCCGTGCCTTTGATTCGTTCCGAGGCCCCGTTCGTGGGCACTGGCATGGAGTATCGCGGGGCGGTCGATGCCGGCGACGTCACGGTGGCCGACCAACCAGGCACGGTTACTTCGGTGAGCGCCGATCTGATCGACGTGGCGCAGGACGACGGCACCGAAAAGACCTACCGGCTGAGCAAATTCCGCCGTTCCAATCAGGGCACCTGCATCAATCAGCGGCCCTTGGTCGAGGTGGGCCAGCGGATCGAGGCCGGGATGCCGCTCGCCGACGGTCCATGCACCGATCACGGCGAGATGGCTCTGGGCCGCAACCTGCTCGTGGCCTTCATGCCGTGGGAAGGGCACAACTACGAAGACGCGATCATCCTCAGCCAGCGGCTGGTGCAGGACGACGTGCTGACATCGATCCATATCGAGGAGCACGAGGTCGATGCCCGGGACACCAAGCTGGGCGCCGAGGAGATCACCCGCGACATCCCCAACGTCAGCGAGGAAATGCTCGCCGATCTCGACGAGCGCGGCATCATTCGGATCGGCGCAGAGGTCAGCACCGGCGACATCTTGGTCGGCAAAGTCACTCCGAAGGGTGAAACCGAGCTGACCCCGGAGGAGCGGTTGCTACGGGCGATCTTCGGCGAGAAGGCTCGCGAAGTCCGGGACACCTCGCTGAAGGTGCCCCATGGCGAGTCCGGCACAGTCATCGGCGTCCGGGTTTTCGACCGGGATACCGAGGACGAGCTGTCTCCGGGGGTCAACCAGCTGGTCCGGGTCTACGTCGCTCAGAAGCGCAAGATCTCCGACGGAGACAAGCTCGCGGGCAGGCACGGCAACAAGGGTGTGATCTCCAAGATTCTGCCGATCGAGGACATGCCATTCCTGGAGGACGGCACGGCGGTTGACATCGTGCTCAACCCGCTCGGCGTGCCGAGCCGGATGAACGTCGGACAGGTGCTGGAGACTCACCTCGGGTGGGTGGCCAAGCAGGGCTGGCATCTCGACGGCGCTTCGGGCGCGTGGGCCGAGCGGCTGCGTGACGTCAACTTGGTCGACGTCGAGGGGAACGCGAAGCTGGCTACCCCCGTCTTCGACGGCGCCACCGAGGAGGAGATCACCGGTCTGCTCGGCAACACGCAGGCCAACCGCGATGGCGTCAGGCTGGTGGACGCCGAGGGCAAAGCCCGTCTCTTCGACGGCCGCAGCGGCGAACCTTTCCCGGAGCCGGTAGGCGTCGGTTACATCTACATGTTGAAACTGCACCACCTGGTCGACGACAAGATCCACGCTCGCTCGACCGGCCCGTACTCGATGATCACCCAGCAGCCGCTGGGGGGTAAGGCCCAGTTCGGCGGGCAGCGGTTCGGAGAGATGGAAGTGTGGGCACTCGAGGCGTACGGCGCTGCGTGGGCTCTGCAGGAGCTGCTGACGATCAAGTCCGACGACGTCCCTGGCCGCGTGAAGGTGTACGAGGCGATCGTCAAGGGCGAGAACATTCCGGAGCCTGGCATCCCGGAGTCGTTCAAGGTGCTGGTCAAGGAGATGAAGTCGCTCTGCTTGAACGTGGAGGTGCTGTCCAGCGACGGCACCGAGGTCGAGTTGCGGGATTCCGACGAGGACTACCGGTCCAGCGAGGACTTCGGCATCGACCTCTCGCGGCGCCCCGGGGAGTCTCTCGGAGTAGAGGAAGTTTGAACCGCCAAAACCAGACGTTTGTCACGAGTAACTAAAGAGAAGAGATACATCAGTGCTCGACGTGAACTTCTTCGACGAGATCCGCATCGGCCTGGCCACCGCCGACGAGATCCGGCAGTGGTCGCACGGTGAGGTGAAGAAGCCGGAGACGATCAACTACCGCACGCTCAAGCCGGAGCGGGACGGTCTGTTCTGCGAGAAGATCTTCGGTCCCACCCGGGACTGGGAGTGCTACTGCGGTAAGTACAAGCGGGTTCGTTTCAAAGGCATCATCTGCGAGCGGTGCGGCGTCGAGGTCACCCGCTCCAAGGTTCGCCGCGAGCGGATGGGACACATTGAACTTGCCGCTCCAGTGACCCACATCTGGTACTTCAAGGGCGTGCCCAGCCGGCTGGGCTACCTGCTCGACGTCGCGCCCAAGGACCTGGAGAAGGTCATCTATTTCGCCGCCTACATGATCACCAGTGTCGAGGAGGAGGCGCGGCATCGCGATCTGTCCTCGCTGGAGGCCAAGATCGATGTCGAGCGCAAGCAGCTGGAGAACCGTCGGGATACCGAAATCGAAGCCAGGCTGAAGAAGCTCGAGCAGGATCTCGCCGAGCTGGAGAACGAGGGCGCCAAGGCAGACGCAAAGCGCAAGGTACGCGAGGGCGCTGAGCGTGAGGCCAAGCAGCTGCGGGATCGTGCCCAGCGCGACCTGGATCGTCTGGACGCCGTCTGGAACCGCTTCAAGAACCTGAGGGTGCAAGATCTCGAGGGCGACGAGGTGCTCTACCGGGAGATGAAGACCCGGTTCGGCAGGTACTTCGAGGGCTCGATGGGCGCGGACGCGATTCAGAAGCGGCTGGAGACCTTCGACCTCGAGGGTGAGGCGGCAGCCCTGCGCGAGGTCATCCAAACCGGCAAGGGTCAGCGCAAGACCCGCGCCCTGAAGCGGCTCAAGGTTGTCTCGGCGTTTCTGACGACCAAGAACTCCCCGACCGGCATGGTGCTGGACTGTGTACCGGTGATTCCGCCGGACCTGCGCCCGATGGTGCAGCTGGACGGCGGCCGGTTCGCGACCTCTGACCTCAACGACCTGTACCGTCGCGTGATCAACCGGAACAACCGGCTGAAGCGGCTGCTCGACCTCGGCGCGCCCGAAATCATCGTGAACAACGAGAAGCGGATGCTCCAGGAAGCCGTCGACTCGCTGTTCGACAACGGACGCCGGGGCCGGCCCGTCACGGGTCCAGGTAACCGCCCGCTCAAGTCGATCTCCGACATGCTGAAGGGCAAGCAGGGCCGGTTCCGCCAGAACCTGCTCGGCAAGCGGGTCGACTACTCGGGCCGTTCGGTAATCGTGGTCGGGCCGCAGCTCAAGCTGCATCAGTGCGGCTTGCCCAAGGCGATGGCGCTGGAGTTGTTCAAACCGTTCGTGATGAAGCGGTTGGACGATCTGAACCACGCGCAGAACATCAAGTCGGCCAAGCGGATGGTAGAGCGGCAGCGGCCGGTGGTGTGGGATGTGCTGGAGGAAGTGATCACCGAGCACCCGGTGCTGCTGAACCGGGCGCCGACGCTGCACCGGCTCGGCATCCAGGCGTTCGAGCCTCAGCTGATCGAGGGCAAGGCCATCCAGATCCACCCGTTGGTTTGTACGGCCTTCAACGCCGACTTCGACGGCGACCAGATGGCGGTGCATCTGCCGCTTTCGGCAGAGGCGCAGGCCGAGGCCCGGATCTTGATGCTGTCGACGAACAACATCCTCAAGCCGGCCGACGGTCGCCCGGTCACAATGCCGACCCAGGACATGATCATCGGCATCTACTCGCTCACCATGCACAATGAGGGCGAGAAGGGTGAAGGCCGGGCATTCGGCTCGGTCGCCGAAGCGCTGATGGCGTTCGACCGCGGCGAGTTGAGCGTGCAGGCCAAGATCAAGTTGCGGCTGACAGACATCGTTCCGCCCCCCGGATTGGAGCCGAACGCCAACGGCTCGATCCTGATGGAGACCACTCTTGGCCGGGCGCTGTTCAACGAGGCGCTGCCGGACGACTATCCGTATGCGGACTTCGAGGTCGGCAAGAAGCAGCTCGGTCAGATCGTCAACGACCTTGCCGAGCGTTATCCCAAGGTGCAGGTGGCGAGCTGCCTGGATCAGCTGAAGGACATCGGTTTCCACTGGGCCACCCGGTCCGGGGTCACCGTGTCGATCGGCGACGTATCCACACCGGCCGACAAGGCCGAGATCCTGGCCGGCTTCGAGGAGCGGGCGAGCAAGATCGATCGCCAGTACGACCGCGGCCTGATCACCGAGGATGAGCGGCGCCAGGAGCTGATCGAGATCTGGACCGACGCCACGTCGCGGCTGGGCACGGCTATGGAGCAGAACTTCGACAAGAGGAACCCCATCTACATGATGGTGCACTCCGGTGCCCGCGGGAACATGGTGCAGATGCGCCAGATTGCCGGGATGCGCGGCCTGGTGGTGAACCCGAAGGGCGAGATCATCGCGCGGCCGATCAAGTCGAATTTCCGCGAAGGCCTATCAGTGCTGGAGTACTTCATCTCCACCCACGGCGGCCGCAAGGGCCAGGCGGACACGGCGCTGCGCACGGCCGACTCCGGTTACCTGACCCGTCGGCTGGTGGACGTGGCCCAGGACGTGATCATCCGCGAGGACGACTGCGGCACCGAGCGTGGCCTGACCAAGATCATCGCCCGGGAGGACAACGGCCGGCTGACTCTCGACGAGCACGTCGAGACAGCGGTCTATGCCCGTACCTTGGCGACCGATGTGGTCGATGAGGATGGCGAAGTGCTGCTCGAGGCCGGCGTCGACCTTGGTGATGTGAACATCGCCAAGCTGGTGGACGCCGGAGTGACCTCGGTCAAGGTCCGCAGCGTGCTGACCTGCGAGGCGGTGACCGGAACCTGCGCTCGGTGCTATGGCCGGTCGCTGGCCAGCGGCAAGCTGGTCGACGTAGGCGAAGCTGTCGGCATCGTCGCCGCTCAGTCGATTGGGGAGCCGGGCACGCAGTTGACGATGCGTACCTTCCACACTGGTGGCGTGATCGGCGACGACATCACCCAGGGTCTGCCGCGAGTCCAGGAGCTGTTCGAGGCTCGGCAGCCCAAGGGCAAGGCGCCGATTTCGGAGGCTGCCGGCCGGGTTCATATCGAGGACACGGATCGGTTGCGCAAGATCGTCATCACCCCTGACGACGGCTCGGAGTCAACGGATTTCGTGGTCAGCCGCCGGGCTCGACTGCTGGTCGAAGACGGCGATCATGTCGAAGTGGGCCAGCAGCTCACAGCCGGTACGCCGGATCCACAGGACGTGCTCCGGGTACTGGGTGTGCGCCGGGTGCAGGAGCACCTGGTGGACGAGGTGCAGTTGGTCTACCGGACACAGGGCGCGCCGATCCACGACAAGCACATCGAGATCATCATCCGGCAGATGCTGCGCCGCGTGACGGTGATCGAGTCGGGAGACTCGGAGCTGCTGACTGGTGATCTTGTCGACCGGTTGACCTACGAGGCGGTCAATCGCCGGGTCGTCGCCGAGGGTGGTACGCCGGCCTCGGGTCGTCCGGTCCTGATGGGCATCACCAAGGCGTCGCTGGCGACGGAGTCGTGGCTGTCCGCGGCTTCGTTCCAGGAGACTACCAAGGTGCTGACTGATGCCGCGATACAGGGGAAGTCGGATTCGCTGGTCGGGCTCAAGGAGAATGTGATCTTGGGCAAGTTGATTCCGGCCGGCACCGGTTTGGACCGCTACCGCAACATCCGGGTGGAGCCGACAGAGGAGGCCAAGGCCCAAGCGTTCTCGATGGTGGGCTACGACTCGTTCGACTACGACTTCGGCTCGGGGTCGGGCGCAGCCGTACCGCTGGAGGAGTTTGACCTCGGCGATTACCGCTGACGTCTCTTCGCGGATAGGGGCGGGCCAATCGGCCCGCCCTGTGCATCTCCAAAGCATCGCGCACCTGCGCACGCCGCTGCTCGGTTCCTTCGAGCACGAACTCGTTCCGGCACTCAGGGGCAACGATGAAGCGATGGACGCGACCGGTCCTGGTGATTTTTTTGGGAGTCCTTGCCGTCAGTTATCTCGGCATGGCTCCGGCGCAGGCAGCGAAGACTGAGACGGTGGTTTACCGCGGCTACACGGTCAGTTGGAGTGAGCCGGACGCATCGGATCTGAAGGCCATACGAACGCCAGGGCGTGCGGAGCGCTTCCCCGCCGAGGCCAGCGATCGCAGCATCCAGAAGGCGAAGGAGCGGGTGGCCGACGCGGCTACCCAGAAGGTCGGCGAGGACCCGACTGATTCCTGCAATTTCGTCCCCGATTCGTTTGGAATCGCCAACTTCGCGCCGGCCTGTCTAGCCCACGATGCCTGCTACAGTAGCCCGACCGATCGGCTGACCTCCCGACGTACTGCTGCTTGCGGGCCTCAGGGCGGCCTGCAATGTGTATCCGGAGGGTTCATCTCTGCGGACGACCTGCTACACCATCGCCAGCATCTACTTCGTCGGGGTGAGACTGTTCGGGTGGACCTTCTACACCGGCACCGGTAGCCCCTTGTAGCGTGACGCGCTACTTCTGGATCCACGCCGCTAACGCTTCAAGCTGAATCCTCCGCATTTGCGGCTGTTATGGTGGCGGAGTGCCGCAATATCGGATTTCGCATGCCGCTAGCTTGCTCGGCGTCTCCGACGACACCGTACGGCGGTGGATCGATTCCGGCCGTTTGAGTTCCAGCACCGTCGGCGGGCGGGCCGTCATCGATGGCGCCGAACTCGCCACGCATGCCCAAGAGATTGCTACTTTGCCGAAGCTCGGCACTCCGGTGGCTGAGAGTGCGCGTAACCGTTTCACAGGCCTGGTGACCCGAGTGGTCAAGGACTCGGTGATGGCACAGGTCGACCTGCAGTGCGGTCCGTTCCGTGTCGTGTCGTTGATGTCGGCCGAGGCTGCCACGGAGCTGCAGCTGGAGCCCGGCGTCCTCGCCGTTGCCTCTGTCAAGTCCACCCATGTGGTGGTGGAGGTGCCCGAGTCACAATGAGCAGGCTTGGATTCCGAACCCACGGCTTTCCGCACAACCCCACACATCTGTCATCAATTGGTCAGGTACGGCGCCGTTTCTTCGCACAACGCCGCAAACGGCACGGAATGCCGGTCGCCATCGTCGCTTTGGTGATCCTGCTCCCGGCGTGCGGCGAAACCTCCGCATCCCGTGGCTCTTCGTCATCGGGCGACACGATCACGGTCGCCGCCGCAGCCTCGCTGACACAGGCGTTCAGCGAGATCGGCCAGGACTTCGAGGCCAACAACCCAGGCAGCAAACTCACCTTCAGCTTCGGCTCCAGTGCCACGCTGGCAACCCAGATCACCCAAGGTGCTCCGATCGATGTGTTTGCGGCAGCCAGTCCAGCCACCATGAAAACAGTCACCGAGGCAGGCATCGCCAATCCGCCGGTCGACTTCGCCTCGAACACGTTGCAGATTGCGGTGCCCAAGGGAAATCCAGGCAAGATCACCGGCCTGAGCGATTTCACCGACGAGTCCAGGAAGATCGCCATTTGCGCACCGCAGGTGCCCTGTGGTGCTGCAGCGATCCAGGTCTTCGCCGCCGCCAAGATCGTGCCCGCTCCAGACACCCTGGAACAGGACGTCAAAGCCGCGCTGCAAAGGGTCGAGTCGGACGAAGTGGATGCCGCACTCGTCTACAAGACCGACGTCCTGGCGGCTGGTGACAATGTCGAAGGCATTGAGTTTCCCGAAGCGGCGCGAGCGGTCAACGTCTATCAGATCGCAACCCTGAGGGCCTCCGAGAACGCCGCATTTGCCCAGCGCTTCGTCGAATACGCTCGTTCGGTCGACGGCCAGGCGGTGCTGAGCGAGGCCGGCTTCGGCCGACCCTAGGTGCCAGCGTGAAGCGTCCACAGCTAACCAGTGGCGACCGATTGCCGCTGCCGCTGGTGCTGCCAGCTACGATTGCTCTGCTGTTCCTGGTGTTGCCGTTAGCCGGGTTGATCATCCGTGCTCCCTGGGATGACGCGGGCGACGTGCTGACCAGTGAGGCAGCGACAACCGCGCTCAGTCTCTCGCTGATAACCGCAACCATTGCCGCACTGATCAGTGTGGTTCTCGGTGTGCCGCTGGCCTGGATTCTGGCACAGCCGGCACTTCCTGTTGCCGGCCTGCTGCGTCCACTGATCATCGTCCCGCTCGTGCTGCCACCGGTGGTTGGGGGCGTGGCGCTGTTCACGCTGCTAGGTCGTTCTGGCCTACTCGGTCGGCCGCTGTACGCGCTGACTGGATTTTCGTTCCCGTTCACTCCGTATGCGGTCGTGCTGGCGCAGGTCTTTGTCGCACTGCCATTTCTTGTGTTGACAGTCGAAGGTGCGTTGCGGGCAGCTGACCGGCGGTACGAGGACGCCGCCGCGACTCTCGGCGCTACGCCACTCACGGTGTTTCGGCGCGTCACTGTGCCGCTGGTCGGTCCGGGCATAGCCGCTGGCACGCTGCTGGCCTGGGCCCGGGCGCTCGGCGAGTTTGGCGCGACGATCACCTTTGCCGGCAACTTCCCCGGAACGACGCGCACTGTCCCACTCGAGGTATATCTGGCGCTGGAGACCAATCCCGGCTCGGCCTTGCTGCTCTCGGTGCTCCTTCTGGCGACATCTATCGCGGTCCTGCTGCTGCTTCGCGACCGCTGGGTCCGACGTTGGTAGCCGAGCGCTCCGGACTTGCCGCCGCGCTCGTCGTACGCCGAGCGGATTTCGTCCTTGATATCGAGCTGGAGGCGGCTGCCGGAGAAGTCGTTGCCCTGCTCGGGCCGAACGGGGCAGGAAAGTCCACTGCCCTCCGCACGATGTCCGGCCTGCTCAGGCTGGACCGTGGCCGGATTGTTGTCGATGGGCTGAGGCTGGCCGACGCCGGCTTGCATCTGCGCCCGTACGAGCGCCCGATCGGTGTTGTCTTCCAGGACTATCTGCTTTTTCCGCATCTGAGCGTGATAGACAACGTGGCCTTCGGGCCGAAGGCACGCGGCAGCTCGAAGCCAACCGCCCGGAAGATCGCCATGACCTGGCTGAACCGGATGGACATCGCCGAGGTCGCGTCGGCAAAGCCGCGGGAGATCTCCGGCGGCCAGGCGCAGCGGGTTGCGCTGGCTCGCGCGCTGGCGACCGAGCCGCGGCTCCTCCTGCTGGACGAGCCGCTGGCGGCGCTCGACGCCCGGACCCGGTTGCTGATCCGCGGCGGGCTGCGACGACACCTGGCCGGGTTCGAGGGCGCGACGGTCGTAGTCACCCACGACCCGGTCGATGCGGCAGTGCTTGCGGATCGGCTGGTGGTGATCGAGCAGGGCCGGATTGTCCAAACGGGCTCACCGGTAAATGTGGCGCGGCACCCTAGAACCGACTACGTCGCACGTTTGGTCGGCCTGAACCTGTTGGCCGGCGTCGCGTCAGGTCACCTAGTCACCATGGGTCGCGGAGGTGCCGTGCACCTTGCCCAGTCCGCTACCGGTCCGGTGTACGTTGCGTTTCGTCCGGCGGCCGTGTCGCTTTTTGCCGGCCGGCCGGAGGGATCGCCTCGCAATGTCTGGGCGGGCCGGGTTCGCACACTAGAGCCGCACGGGGAAGGGGTACGAGTAGAGATCGCCGGAGTCCCCGAACTGGGATCCTCGATCCTGGCAGAGATCACCCCGGCAGCAGTTGCTGATCTCGCAGTCACGACCGGTAGTGAACTGTGGGCGGCGGTCAAGGCCTCCGAGATTGAGGTCTACCCCCAATGAGTCCTAGGGTGGTTGATCTTCATCCCTCAGGTTGAAAGCCGTCAGGGGTAGTGAGCAGGGGAGGAGAATCGCGACCTGTCGCCACACGATCAGGACCTCATCCCACCTCACCGAGTCGTCCGTTACAGCACAGCAGCACCGCGGAAGCCCGCCGATGAAGACGGCGGCGAGGGCGCCCCATTGCCGCCGCTTTGGTGGCGTTCAAGATTCCCCCGGTGAGAGCCGTCGTACGGCGAGAGTATGATCATGGGCGTCCTCAACAGCGGCATGTCGCTCCTCGGCCTCGGCACCCAGGTCCAGTCGTTCATCAAGGGCATCGTCCTGCTGTTGGGCGGTGGCTTTTGACATCTTCAACAAGCGGCGGGCGGCCAGCGCCACTAAGTAGTGAGCTTTAGGAGTTCAATGACGACGATCGCTGCCGACATAGCGGAGGTGGTGCTCGACCTGCGGGTGCAGGTGGCCCGGTTGCATGCCGAGTTGCCGCGCTGGGAGCTGGTGGTGTGGACAGCCGGGAACGTGTCGGCCCGGGTGCCGGGTCACGACTTGTTGGTGATCAAGCCATCCGGGGTCGGCTATGACGAGCTGACCCCGGAGGCGATGGTGGTGTGTGACTTGGAGGGCCGGCTGGTCGACGGTGACCGGTCGCCGTCGTCGGATACGGCGGCGCACGCGTACGTGTACCGGCACGTGCCGGAGGTGGGTGGCGTGGTGCACACCCATTCGACGTATGCGACGGCGTGGTCGGCGCGTGGTGAGGCGATCCCGTGTGTGCTGACCATGATGGCCGACGAATTCGGCGGGGAGATCCCGGTCGGCCCGTTCGCCTTGATCGGGGACGATTCGATTGGCCGCGGCATTGTAGACACCCTGCGTGATTCTCGATCGCCAGCGGTGCTGATGCGCAATCACGGCGTCTTCACGATCGGCAAGGACGCCCGGTCGGCGGTCAAGGCGGCGGTGATGTGCGAGGAGGTTGCCCGTACCGTGCACATCGCCCGCCAGCTCGGCGACCCGGTACCCATCGCCAAGTCCGACATCGACTCGCTGTACGCCCGCTACCAGAACGCCTACGGCCAGAAGTGAATCGAGTGATCGTGAACAACAACACCAACCTGACCGTGTGGTTCCTGACCGGCAGCCAGGGCCTGTACGGGCCGGAGACCCTGGCCAAGGTCGAGCAGCAGTCCCGCGCTCTGGTGGACCAGCTCAATGACGCCGGCGTCTTGCCGGTGCCACTGGTCTGGCAGCCCGTGCTAACCGACAGCACGGCCATCCACAAGAGCATTCTGGCGGCCAACGCCGACCCGGACTGTGTCGGGCTGATCGCCTGGATGCACACCTTCTCGCCGGCCAAGATGTGGATCACCGGCCTGGATGCGTTGAACACGCCGTTGTTGCATCTGCACACGCAGGCGAACGTGGCGCTGCCGTGGGCCGAGATTGACATGGATTTCATGAATCTCAATCAGGCCGCCCACGGCGACCGGGAGTTCGGTTACATCCAGACCCGGCTCGGAGTGCCCCGGACCACTGTGGCCGGGCACGTGTCCAACCCGAGCACGCAGGCCCGGATCGCCGGCTGGCAGCGCGCGGCAGCCGGCGTCCACGCCGTCCGCACCCTGAAGTTGGCGCGGTTTGGCGATAACATGCGCAACGTCGCGGTCACCGAGGGCGACAAGGTCGAGGCCGAGCTTCGGTTCGGGGTGTCGGTCAACACCTACGGCGTCAACGACCTGGTGGAACGGGTGGACGCGGCCACCGACACCCAGGTGGACGAGCTGCTCGAGCAGTACGCCGACGCCTACGACATCGCCCCCGAGCTCCGACCTGGTGGGGAGCGACACGAGTCGCTGCGCTACGCCGCCAAAATCGAGGCCGGGCTGCGCTCCTTCCTCGTTGAGGGCGGCTTCGGTGCGTTCACCACCAACTTCGAGGACCTTGGCGGGCTGCGGCAGCTGCCAGGGCTCGCGGTGCAGCGGCTGATGGCCGAGGGCTACGGGTTCGGCGGCGAGGGTGATTGGAAGACCTCGGTGATGCTGCACACGATCAAAGCCATGGGTGCTGGCGCGCCGGGTGGCACCTCCTTCATGGAGGACTACACCTACCACTGGGGACCGGGCACCCCGAAGATCCTCGGCGCGCACATGCTCGAGGTCTGTCCGACCATCGCCGCCGACAAGCCCCGGGTCGAGATCCATCCGTTGAGCATCGGCAACCGTGAGGACCCGGTCCGGCTGGTCTTCGACGCCGCCCCCGGTCCTGCGACCGTGCTCGGGATCTGCGACCTCGGTGACCGGTTTCGGCTGGTGGTCAACGAGGTTACGGTCGTCGGCCCGGACGAGCCGCTGCCCAACCTGCCGGTCGCCCGCGCCGTCTGGGAACCCAAACCAGATCTGGCGACCTCCGCCGAAGCCTGGATCTCCGCCGGCGGGCCCCATCACACCGTGCTGTCCACCTCAGTCGACACCGACCAGCTGGCCGACTTCGCCAACCTGCTCGGCGTCGAGCTGCTGGTCATCGACGACACCGCGACGCGGCGCGACTTCACCGACCGGATCCACTGGAACCAGGCCTACTACCGGATGGCCCGAGGACTCTGACGATGACCGACGAGCTACGCGAAGCCTTCGAGACCGGCCGCACCGCGTTGGGGATCGAGCTGGGCTCGACCCGGATCAAAGCCGTCCTGACCGGACCGGACCACACCCCGATCGCCGTGGGCAGTCACGAGTGGGAGAACCAGTTCGTCAACCGACTATGGACCTACTCCATCGACGCGGTCTGGACCGGTCTCCAGGACTGCTACCGCCAGTTGGCCGCCGATGTCCTCAGCCGCTACGGGGTGGAGCTCACCACTGTTGGCGCCCTCGGAGTCTCGGCGATGATGCACGGCTACCTGGCCTTTGATGACGCCGGGAACCTGCTGACCCCGTTCCGGACCTGGCGCAACACCAACACCGGCCCGGCCTCGCAACGGCTGACCGCCGAGTTCGGGCATAACATCCCGCACCGGTGGAGTGTCGCCCACTTCTACCAGGCCATCCTGGACGGCGAAGACCACGTGTCCGAGGTCGACCACCTGACCACACTGGCCGGCTACGTTCACTGGCAGCTCACCGGTCAAAGGGTGCTTGGAGTCGGCGATGCCAGCGGGATGTTCCCGATCGACACTGCAAAACGCGACTACGACACGACCATGCTCGACCGGTTCGACGGGCTCGCGGCCGCGAGCGGTGTCACCGTGAACCTGAGCAAGCTTCTGCCGGCCATCCGGGTCGCTGGCGAGCCGGCCGGTGAACTCACCGCCGCCGGAGCGAAGCTGCTCGACCCCATCGGCCGCCTTGCGCCAGGGGCGACCATGTGCCCGCCCGAAGGTGACGCGGGCACCGGCATGGTCGCCACCAACTCCGTCGCTCAGCGAACCGGCAACGTCAGCGCCGGCACCAGCATCTTCGCCATGGTCGTCCTCGAGCACCCCCTCCGCCGGGTTCACCATGAACTCGACCTTGTCACTACCCCCGCCGGCGATCCGGTCGCAATGGTGCACTGCAACAACGGCGCCAGTGAACTCGACGCCTGGGCCGGCCTGTTCGCCGAAGCTGCCGACGCCCTGGGCGCCCCTGTCACCCGCTCAGCGGTCTTCCAAACCCTGTTTCAGGCTGCGGTGCACGGCGAACCCGACGGTGGCGGCTTGCTCGCCTACAACTACCTCGCTGGCGAACCCATTACCGGACTCACCGAAGGTCGGCCGCTGTTCCTCCGGCGACCAGACAGCCGCCTTACCCTGGCCAACTTCATGCGCACTCAGCTCTTCTCCGCTCTCGCCACCCTGTGGATCGGCATGGACGTCCTGCAACGCGAAGAAGGCGTCCACCTCGACCGGATGTTCGCCCACGGCGGCCTGTTCAAGACCGCCGGCGTCGCCGAACGCTTTCTTGCCGCCGCCCTCAAAACGCCTGTCTCCGTTGGCGACATCGCCGCCGAAGGTGGCGCCTGGGGGATCGCCCTCCTCGCCGCTTACGTGAATTGTCGTGAAGCCGGACAGAGCCTTAGCGACTTTCTCGACCACGACGTCTTCGCCGGCGCCGCTCTTCAGACCACCACACCCGAGCCCGACGAGATTGCGGGATTCGACGCCTACGTTCATGGCTTCGTCAACGCTCTACCCGTGCAACAAGCCGCGATCAGTCACACCTAGCTCTGAGGCAAGGGCGAGGACCGTCCGGGCTCGCAAGTGAGCATTCCCGACCAGCCCACTTGCATCAGCTACCGCCGCCTCGCCCGGCACGCTGCTGGTGGGCTCCATCACACGGTGACCTACTGCCTGGCACTTGGCATTTAGGTGCCTGGTTCTGGATTAGGCCCGGAGTCGGGAAGTCACACCGCGCAGGAGAAAGTGAGCTGGTAGCCGCTGCTGGCGTCACCGGTCATCGCGGGCAGCTGCAGGTCGTAGCCGTCGCTGAAGACGTTGTCGGTCTCGAGGCTTAGCCGGTTTATATTGCTGACGCTCTGCTCGTACCCGGAGTTTGCATAGACAGCCTCGCAGGCTTCCTTTGGCAGGGCCATCTGGGATGTTGCGATCTTGTTCGAGCTGGTGGTTGCCTTAGCAACGCTGGGATAGACCTCGAAGTGAATGTGCGGCCAGCGGCCGGAATAGCACGCGGGGAATATCGTGGCGAACCTCACCTGCCCGATGTCGTCGGCTTCCTGAACGCCGCGAAGGTAGTTCTCGCCGGTCACGCCCTGCGAGTAGAGGGAGTATCTGCCTTCCCGGTCGCAGTGCCAGATGTAGACGGCACCACCAGCCAGCGGCTTTTTGTTCTCCGAGAAGTCGGTGATGGTCATGGAGATCGCGAGCGGCACGCCGGCAGCTTTGGTGGTGCTGGAGCCAAAGCTGGAGGTGATGTCCCTGCGTACGATGCCGCTTTGGTTCAGCAGGTTGGGTCCATTGGACCCGTCGCCGGGATAGGGACCTGCGGTTTCTTCGGGTAGCTCGCCATCGGAGGTATCGCTCGGCTCCTGGCCGGCACCGCGAGGTCCGCCACGGTCCGCACAGGCGCCAAGACTGACCAACCCGGCGCCGGCTAGCCCGGCGCCGGCCACCAGCTTCAGCAGGCCGCGGCGGTCCAGCAGCCGCGGCAGGTCGTGATCGAGTCCTCGGTCGTGGTTCTCCAGTTCGTCCTCGCGGTGATACACGCGCATTCCGCCTTGCCTCCCGTTTCCGCTCGTCCCGACCTCGGCCGGTGATAGCCAAGCTAGGAGCCGGAAATCTGAACTGGTACTGACCGCGCCATCTTCATACGCCCCCCACAGCACCACACAGGAAACGGAAAGTCTGCGCTGGTCGTAGCCTGGCCCGATGGCAGTTCTGGATTCGGTCAATCTGGGCCGACCACGAGCCAACCCGGACAAGAAAGGCAAGGCCACCGGCATTGGCAAGCGTCCGATCGACGACGCGGTGGAGGTACGAGCACCCGGGTCAAAGGCAGACGGTCTCGGTAGTGGCTTGATCGGTGATTTCATCGGTGACCGGAAGCATCACGGCGGAGATGGCCAGGCCGTCTATGCATATGCCCGCGAAGATCTCGACGGCTGGCAGCGGGAACTCGGCCGCGAGCTGCCCAATGGGTCATTTGGCGAGAACCTTACGACCCGGGGCCTGAACGTCACTGACGCACGGCTAGGGGAGCAGTGGCGGATCGGAAGTGATGTTGTACTGCAGGTCACAACTCCCCGGATTCCCTGCGCAACGTTCCGCGGATTCCTTGGTGTGCCTGGGTGGCTGAAAATCTTCACCGCGGCCGGACATCCGGGCGCTTACCTTCGCGTTGTGCAGCCCGGCAGCATCACGTCGGGTCATCCGATTGAGATCATCCATCGTCCTGCTCACCAGGTCACGATCGGCTTGTCCTTCCGGGCACTCACGACCGAGCCCGATCTGATGCCCCGTTTGCTGGAAGCGGGGAACGACCTGGACCCCGACTTGCGCCACAACGTCGAGATCGCGACGAGCGGCATGTCCTAAAGGGCCGTACTGGAAATGTGCTCGATGATCGCGGTGGTCGAGACCGATGGGGTCCGCGGCAGGTAGACGACCTCGCAGATGTCGCTGAGATAGTCGAACTTGCCTTTCCAGTCATCGCCCATCACTAAGACGTCAGCCCTGTGTTCCAGCACGTACTCGCGCTTCTGCTCCAGGCTTTCCTCGACGAAGACAGCGTCAACGGCCTTGACGTTCGCGATGATCTCCAGTCGTTCGTTCTGGTCGAAGACCGGGTTGCGACCCTTCTTGGCGAAATTGAGCTGATCGGATGAGACACCCACCACAAGACGATCGCCGAGGGCAGCAGCGCGATTGAGGACGCGAATATGCCCGACGTGCAACACGTCGAAGGTGCCGAACGTGATTACCGTCTTCCCCGACATCGCCAGTCCTTCGGATCGCCAAGCCGTGCTCGGTACCCTATCGAGAGAGGCCGATTCGCGCTGACAACGAGGGCATACGGCGCTCACCTCAACGCTTTGACCGTAGAACATTGACGAGCTAACCTTGTTCTTCATGTCGGGCCTGCCCGGCCCATTTGTGCGTGCCCAGATGTCTTCCGACGTGGTGGTGTCCCGCACGGCGATCCTCCGGTAGATAGCCGGTGGCTCGCGCCCCTCAGAACCTCGGCAAAGGAAGAGATAACACGCGGTGCCCACAATTCAGCAGTTGGTCCGCAAGGGCCGCGAAGACAAAGTGAGCAAGACGAAGACGCCCGCGCTCAAGGGCTCGCCACAGCGTCGGGGCGTTTGCACCCGCGTGTACACAACGACTCCGAAGAAGCCCAACTCGGCGCTGCGTAAGGTCGCCCGGGTCCGGCTCTCCTCACAGGTCGAGGTCACCGCCTACATCCCTGGGGTGGGCCACAACTTGCAGGAGCACTCCATGGTGCTCGTCCGCGGGGGCCGGGTGAAGGACCTGCCGGGGGTCCGGTACAAGATCATCCGCGGCACGCTGGACACCCAGGGTGTGAAGAACCGCAAGCAGGCCCGTAGCCGCTACGGCGCGAAGAAGGAGAAGTAATGCCTCGGAAGGGCCCCGCGCCGAAACGACCGGTGCTGGTGGATCCGGTCTACGGATCGCCACTGGTCAGTCAACTCGTCAGCAAAATCCTGCTCAACGGGAAGAAAACGATCGCCCAGGGCATTGTGTATACGGCCCTGGAGGGGACGCGGACCAAGTCCGGAGTGGATCCGGTGCAGACTCTCAAGCGGGCTCTGGACAATGTTCGGCCGTCACTGGAGGTAAAAAGCCGAAGGGTTGGCGGCGCCACGTATCAGGTGCCCGTGGAAGTCAAGCCGGCACGAGCGACCACGCTCGCCATGCGCTGGTTGGTCAGCTACGCACGTCAGCGGCGGGAGAAGACGATGGCGGAGCGCCTGATGAACGAGCTCTTGGACGCCTCCAACGGGTTGGGCGCGGCCGTGAAGCGTCGTGAGGACACCCACAAGATGGCCGAGGCCAATAAGGCGTTCGCCCACTACCGCTGGTAATCCCAGCCTATTGGGAGTTGCTGCCGGAGCCGCTTACCGGGGCTCCGTCAGCCGCACGCGATCATCAAAGAGGAGACTTGAGGCCACAACATGGCTGTCGACATCAAGACCGACCTGTCCAAGGTCCGAAACATCGGAATCATGGCCCACATCGACGCGGGCAAGACAACCACGACCGAGCGCATCCTGTTCTACACCGGCATCAACTACAAGATCGGTGAGGTGCACGAGGGTGCCGCGACTATGGACTGGATGGAGCAGGAGCAGGAGCGAGGCATCACCATCACCTCGGCCGCCACGACCTGCCACTGGAAAGACCACCAGATCAATATCATCGATACCCCTGGGCACGTCGACTTCACCGTCGAGGTGGAGCGGTCGTTGCGCGTTCTCGACGGGGCGGTCGCAGTGTTCGACGGTGTCGCCGGTGTCGAGCCGCAGAGTCAGACGGTGTGGCGGCAGGCCGACCGTTACCGGGTTCCGCGGATCTGTTTTGTCAACAAGCTGGACCGGACTGGGGCCAGCTTCGACTTCTGTGTCAGCACGATCAAGAACCGGCTGAACGCCGTACCGGCCGTCTTGCAACTGCCCATCGGGTCTGAGTCGAGCTTCATCGGCGTGGTGGATCTGATCAGGATGCGTGCCCTGACGTGGCGCGGCGAGACCACCATCGGCGAGGACTACACCGTCGAGGAGATCCCGGCTGACATGGTCGACAAGGCTCAGGAAGCGCATCACGCGCTGATCGAGTTGGTGGCCGACCACGACGATCACCTGATGGAGGCCTACCTGACCGAGGAGGATTCGATCACCCCAGAGCTCCTCCAGGATTCGATCCGTCGGGCCGTGCTTTCCTCGCAGATCACCGCGGTGCTGTGCGGCAGTGCGTTCAAGAACAAGGGGGTCCAGCCGCTACTCGACGCCGTGATCGCCTACCTGCCCTGTCCGCTCGACGTGCCGGCCATAGCCGGGTTTAAGCCCGGCGACGAGTCGGTTCGGATCGAGCGCCATCCAACTGACGAGGACCCCTTCGCGGCGCTGGCGTTCAAGGTTGCCGCAGACCCCCATCTCGGCCGGCTGACCTACATCCGGCTCTACTCTGGCAAGCTGCAGGCGGGCTCCACCGTCCTGAACGCGACCAAGGGCCGAAAGGAGCGGATCGGCAAGATCTACCAGATGCACGCAAACAAGCGTCAGGAGATCGCATCCGTCGGCGCTGGTCAGATCGTCGCCGTCATGGGTCTGAAGGACACGACCACCGGTGAGACTCTCTGCGAGAATGCGTCCCCCGTGGTGCTGGAGTCCATGGACTTCCCGGCGCCCGTGATCGAGCAGGCGATCGAGCCTAGGACGAAGTCGGACCAGGAGAAGCTGGGCGCCGCCATCCAGCGTTTGGCCGAGGAGGACCCGACTTTCCGGGTGCACACCGACGACGAGACCGGTCAGACCATCATCGCCGGCATGGGGGAATTGCACCTGGAAGTGCTGATCGACCGGATGAAGCGAGAGTTCCGGGTTGAGGCGAACATCGGCAAACCCCAGGTCGCCTATCGGGAGACGTTGCGCCGCAAGGTCGAGAAGGTCGAGTACACCCACAAGAAGCAGTCCGGTGGTTCCGGCCAGTACGGGCGGGTGATCATCGACCTGGAGCCGCTCGAGACTGGCTCGGGCTATGAGTTCGTGAATGCGATCACCGGCGGTCGAATCCCAAGGGAATACATTCCGGCAGTCGATGAGGGCGTCCAGGACGCCATGCAATTCGGCGTGCTCGCCGGCTATCCGGTGGAAGACATCAAGGTGACCTTGGTGGACGGCGCGTACCACGACGTCGACTCCTCAGAGCTTGCGTTCAAGATCGCCGGCTCCATGGTGTTCAAGGAGGCTGCTCGCAAGGCGGATCCGGCGCTGCTGGAACCCATCATGGCTGTCGAGGTGACCACGCCGGAGGACTATTTGGGCACGGTGATCGGCGACCTCAACTCGCGCCGCGGGCACGTGCAAGCCATGACCGACCTGCAAGGCAACAAGGTGATTCAAGCTCTGGTGCCGCTCTCGGAGATGTTCGGATACGTCGGCGACCTGAGGTCCAAGACCTCCGGCCAAGCCTCGTACTCGATGGAGTTCCATTCCTACGCCGAGACGCCCAAGAACGTCGCCGAGGAAATAATCCAGAAGGCGAGAGGGGAATGACGAAACGAGCGCAATGAGTTTCGTCATCGCGAGCGTCAGCGAGCGCCTCTAAGAATGGTCGGGGAGCGGAGCGACCTCCTGCCCCTGCGGCGAGCAGCGTCGGCAAGCAGTGTGCGTTTGACGTTGGCCGTACGGGCAGGAAAACTTGGGCCGGGCCAGAATCGGCAAAACAGAACAACAACAAACGCCGCGCAACCAGCGTGGCAGGTAAACCAGAAGGAGCCCCAGTGGCAAAGGCCAGGTTCGAGCGGACAAAGCCGCACGTCAACATCGGCACGATCGGGCACATCGACCACGGCAAGACCACGCTGACCGCGGCGATCACAAAGGTGCTGCACGAGAAGTACCCCAACCTCAACGAGGTGTCGGCCTTCGAGCAGATCGACAAGGCTCCGGAGGAGCGCCAGCGCGGTATCACAATCTCGATTGCCCACGTCGAATACCAGACCGAGAAGCGGCACTACGCTCACGTTGACTGCCCGGGCCACGCCGACTACATCAAGAACATGATCACCGGTGCGGCTCAGATGGATGGCGCGATCCTCGTTGTCGCTGCAACCGACGGCCCGATGCCCCAGACGCGGGAGCATGTGCTGCTGGCTCGTCAGGTCGGTGTGCCGGCTATCGTCGTAGCGCTCAACAAGTGCGACATGGTCGACGACGACGAGATCCTCGAGCTGGTGGAGCTCGAAGTCCGCGAGCTGCTGAGCGAGTACGAGTTCCCCGGTGACGACGTTCCGGTAGTCCGGGTCGCCGCCTTCCCGGCACTGAACGGTGACTCAAAGTGGACGACTTCCATCGAGGAACTGCTGGACGCGGTGGACAACTACATTCCGCAGCCGGTTCGCGAGGTCGACAAGCCGTTCTTGATGCCGGTCGAGGACGTCTTCACCATCACCGGTCGGGGCACCGTGGTGACTGGTCGCATCGAGCGCGGTGTGATCAAGGTCAACGAGACGGTCGACATCATTGGCATCCGCGACACGAAGCAGACGACGACGGTCACCGGCGTCGAGATGTTCCGCAAGCTGCTCGATGAGGGCCAGGCGGGTGAGAACGTCGGGTTGCTCTTGCGTGGCACCAAGCGTGATGACGTCGAGCGCGGCATGGTTGTGATCAAGCCTGGCACCACCACGCCGCACACCGACTTCGAGGCGCGGGTCTACATCTTGTCCAAAGAGGAGGGCGGCCGGCATACACCTTTCTTCAACAACTACCGGCCCCAGTTCTACTTCCGTACCACCGACGTGACCGGCGTGGTTAACCTGCCAGAGGGCACCGACATGGTCATGCCCGGTGACAACACCGACATGTCTGTGCAGCTCATCCAGCCGATCGCCATGGAGGAAGAGCTGAAGTTCGCCATCCGTGAGGGCGGCCGTACCGTCGGCGCCGGACGGGTCACGAAGATCTTGAAGTAAGCGTGATCTCCTGATCCAGCAGGGGAGCCTCGGACTCAACGGTCCGGGGCTCCTTCGCGTTCGTGATGGTGCGGGGTTCTGACATCGGTGTGGCGGCGGCCACCAGTGCTCGTGCTGGCCGCCGCCCGGGGAATGGTGGCGCAAATGCGGCTTAGGCGGTTGAATGATCTTGGTCGGGGAGCGAGAGGCTCCCGCTTCACCTGAGGAGGCAGCAGTGCCAGGCACCGTCGCTCGCGTCACCGAGATCAGCGCACGTTCCGACACCAGCTTTGAAGACGCCGTCAAGCTCGGCCTTGACCGAGCCAATGCGACCTTGCGTAATGTGACCTCAGCCTGGGTCAAGGAACAGTCGGTCGACGTGGCGAATGGCGCAATTTCGGCCTACCGGGTCAACCTCCTGGTGACCTTCGTCCTCGAATAGGCCAGGTCAGGCGCGCGTAAGCAGCGCAACCGGGTAGTCGGCCAACAGCTCGGTGGCAGCAACCTCACCCTGCGCCAGCCGCCCGGTGAGCTTGTCGACGTAAGACGTCGGTAGTTTCACTGTCGTATCGCCCCAGCCGTCCATCTCGGCTAGCCCGATCGGCAGCCTGGTGGCGAACGTGATCGCCCCGCCTCGATCGAAGGCGATCAGATGGTCGTGAGCCTGGCCGAGTGCCTCGATCGGTCGATAGCTGCCGAACCAGTCCGGGTGGCTGCGCCGCAGTTGAAGCGCTTGCCGGGTGATCCACAACTTCGCCGCGCCGGTTTCGTCGATCTTGGGCGGTGCGTCGCGTATCGTCACGAGTAGCTCCTTGCGCATCGCGAAGTTCACGGGCCGGCGGTTATCCGGGTCGACAAGGTTGTTCTCCCAAATCTCTGAACCCTGGTAGACGTCCGGCACGCCGGGCATGGTCAATTGCACGAGTTTCTGACCGAGCGAGTTGGACCATCCCGGTGCCGTGATCAGCGCATCGAGTTCATTCCAGGCTGTCCGAATCAGAGGATCGTCATAGGCCGCATCAACTGCGCCGTGGACCGCGGCCTCGAATGCGTCATCCGGCGCCAGCCAGCTCGTCCCGTCGCTGGCTTCACGCATTGCCTTTTCGACGTAGTCATGCATCCGCTCCCGCTCGATCGGCCCGGTGCCGGCCAGGCTCTGGCCGAGGAAGTAGCCGAAGGCCGGATTGGGAACGTTCGTTGCGTCGAGGAACTGCTCGCCGAATCGCCGCCACTGATCGGGGATCTCCGAGAGCACCGCAAGCCGGGCCCGTACGTCCTCGCCGCGCTTGGTGTCGTGAGTCGACAAGCTCGTCATCGAGGCAGGTTGGTGATCTTGACGGGCCGCTTGCAGCCGGTGGAACTCCCGCAGCCCGATGCCAAACTCGTCGGGGCTGCCGCCCACCTCATTGAGCGCGACGAACCGCGCGTACCGGTAATAGGCCGTGTCCTCAACACCCTTGGCCATGGTGGCTCCGCTGAGTTGCTGCATCCGGCGGGCCAGCTCATCCGAGGGATCGTGCAGCCGCGGGCTCAGTCGATCAAGACTCGCGGTCAGTTCAGGGCGACGCGTGGCCGCGGCAGCGAGCGCACGGTCGAGGTGTTCCAAGCCTCGGGGGAGGTAGGAGCGGTAAACCCCGAAGGCGATGGCCACTTCGGCCAATGCAACGCCGACCTGGGGAATCTCCGATGCCAAGGCGGACATCCGGTGAATTTCTGCCGGCAACAGCTCGGTGACAACCATGCGCTTGGCTGCTTCGATGTGCTCGGGAAGGGAGTGCTGATCGCCGGTCAGCCGCTGGTAAAGGTCGGTGAATTCTGCTTCCCGGTCGGGATCGATAAAGGCGCCGTTCACCTCACGCATGGCGTCGTAGCCGGTGGTCCCCGCAACCGGCCAATCGGGCGGCAGCGCCTCACCATGCTCCAGGATCTTTTCCACGGTGATCCAGGTATCCGGTGCGATGCCTCGGAGGCGATCCAGGTATCCGGCTGGATCCACCAGCCCGTCCGGGTGATCCACCCGGAGTCCGTCGGCGCCGCTTTCCGCCCACTGCCGAATGAGTACATGGGTCGCGGAGAAGACATCCGGGTCCTCAACACGCACGCCGGCCAAGGTGTTCACCGCAAAGAACCGGCGGTAGTTCAGCTCGACATTGCCTCGGGAATAGTGCACGAGTTCGTAGTTCTGCCGATCATGGACGACCTGCGGAGAGTCACCGTCACTCCAGCTGTCCGGAGCCAGCGGAAACCGATGCTCGAAGTAGCGGAGCTCGCCATCCTCGATCCGGATGGTCTGGTCATCTCCCAAGATCGGCACGACGATCCTGCCCCGGCTCCAGTCGATGTCGAACCATTTGGCGTACGGGGAGGCCTGGCCGAGCCTCAGCACGTCCCACCAGGCAGGGTTCTCCGCCGGCACGGAGATCCCTAGATGGTTCGGAACGATGTCGATCACCACTCGAAGGCCAGCCTCACGGGCCGCGGTCAGTAGCTGCCGCAGGCCTTGCTCCCCGCCGCGGTCGCGATCGACTCGGCTCACATCTGTGGTGTCGTAACCGTGATCAGACCCAATCGTCGACTGCAGCAGGGGTGACAGATAGACCGCGTCGGCACCGAGCTGCCGCAAATAGCCCACAAGTTCCGCTGCGTCGTACAGCGTGAAGTCCCGCTGGATCTGCAGTCGATATGTCGAGGAGGGGGTCGCCACTCACCCGACCTTACGACCTCAGAGCATGATCACGTACCCGCTCCGCCGAGGGTCGGAGCCGCCGCCAAGTGGGGAGATTGCCGACACACCGCCGAAGTAGGCGTCCCGATGGTCGGTCGCCACTACCTCGTGGCCTGCCGCCTGCATCGCGGCAACGACTTCGGCCGAGAATCCTGGTTCCAGCCGGACGAGGGTCGGAAGGGCATTGAGCCGCGGGGCGTCAATCGCCTGCTGAGGAGATTCCCCCCGAAGCATCCGCAGTAGGCATTGGACCAGCGCGGGCCGAATCCGGCTGCCGCCGGCGGCGCCGGCGATCACCGCAAGACCGTCGTCGTCGAGTCCGACCAGCGGCGACATCATGGAGCCCATCCGAACCCCCGGCTGAAGCTGTTCCCGGACCAGTTCCCCTTCACCCATCATCGAGTTGAGATGAACGCCGAAACCGGGCACCCAGACACCGGAGCCGAGTCCGAGGCTGGTCGTGATGGCACAACCGTCACCTCGCTCGTCGACGGCGACGATGTTGGTGGTCTCGGCACGCTTGGCCGGCGCGCGTAGCGCATCGACCAGCCTAAGTGCTGATTCCGCGTCGGTCACCGGATCTCCGGGAATGTGCTCGGCCGCATGATCGAGAGTGCCCAACACGTCGTCGAGGTCGTTCCCGCGGGCGTAAACGGTCAAGCCCCCTACCTCCGCGGTTCGCGGCGTGGATTCAACGACGGTGTAGGCGTCCAGATCTTCCTGGCTGAGCGCGCCGCCATCATCGAGAGCGGCCACCAGCGCGTCCGCGTACTCCCCGTGGTACAGGGCCTCTGGCTCGCTTCGCAGCAGCTCATAGGTTCGGTAGAGGTCTGGATGATGCAGCCGGTCGCCGGCCTGAAGGTAGCTCCCGTCAGTGCGTTGATACACCCTGACGCCATCGCCTATGCACATGGCCGGGGCTATCCGCGGCAGCAGGCGAGCATGGGTCTTGGGGAACGGCGTTCCTTCCCGAGCGGCGATGAGTGCCGGCTCGATGACCTCTGCCCAGGGCAGTCGGCCCCAGTGTCGCCAGAGATGGTGCGCTCCGGCCGGTACTCCCGGAACGGCGACGGTCGCCGGCCCGGTCTCGTATGGCATCTGTTGGCCGGCGAACAGCACCTCGATTGCCGTGCCGGTACCAGACTGCTTACCGTCCAGTCCGGGAACGCTGACGAAGAAGTCGACGCAGCTGACCTCGCCGGTGGCATGGTCGTAGCAGGTGGCAAAACCCCCGCCGCCCAGGCCCGTGTAGATCATCTCAGCGGTGCAACTGACCAGCATCATGCCGACAGCCGCATCCACCGCGTGACCGCCTTTGCGCAGCAGGTCCGCGCCCGCCTGCGCGGTCGAACGATGGCCGGCGGCCACGCCGGGCCGCATCCCTCGACTCCCCCGGGCAATTGTCACCGGAATATCGTGGCACTAGCTTCTAGGCATGCGGGGCGATGTCGCAGATGTGAGGCGCTCGTCTGCTGAAAATCGCCTGCTGATTGCCCAAACACCCGCAACGAGGGTCACCAGAAGCACTGGGAAGGCCATTTTCAGCGGTCGTTTTCCACAACCGCAGCCGCGGGAAGCGCCACTGTCCACACATCTCGAAATACAGCGCCCGCATCTGTTCGTAGTTCGCAAAATCACCGGTGTGAACGAGCTTGAACGGCGGCTCGAAGCCGGAGGCGGCGTGATCGCCCGACGCGCGAATTCTGATCTTGGTGGCTCGTTGGACCGAGCGCGACGGGATGGGCGGATCGTCTCCGTCGCTCCGGGTGTCTAGATCGTCCTGCCGGCCGGCAGGACGATCCATGGGTGCGTGGACATCTTGTTCAAGCGACAGCGCTTGATCTTAGAGATCAACGGCTGGGAGACCCACGGCACTCGGCTGGCGTTCGAGGAGGATCGGCGTCGACCCAAGCACTATGGTGCTGGCTGGTTATGCGGTGCTAACTTCACGTATAGACAGCTTGTGGACGACCCTGAGTGGGTTATGGACTGTATTCGCCATGCCACGCGCGCGGAAAACCGCCTGCCGGTGAACCGACACGCCGCTGAAAGCAGCCCCTAAGCCGACGACCGGGCATTTTCCAGCAGATTTGAACTAGCCGGTCCTGTCTGACAGAATCGTCAGGTTGCTCCGACGGGGTTGCCGGGGTGTGTTATGTCCGCAGTTCGCACTGCGGGCCTGCCGCCGAACCGCGAGACCTCTGAGCCCGCGCCTATGGGCCCGGACCCTTCATCCAGCACGTACGAACCTATGGGGGCGTGCGCGCGGAGGCGGAGCGACACGCCCGACCGCGTGGGTCGGACGGACCAGCGGCACGAAGAAAGGGACGAACTGTGGCGGGACAAAAGATCCGCATTCGGCTCAAGGCCTATGACCACGAGGTCATCGACTCCTCGGCACGCAAGATCGTCGACACAGTGACCCGTACCGGCGCCCAGGTGGCCGGGCCCGTGCCGTTGCCCACGGAGAAGAACGTCTATTGCGTGATCCGCTCTCCGCACAAGTACAAGGACAGCCGGGAGCACTTCGAGATGCGCACCCACAAGCGGCTGATAGACATCATCGATCCGACTCCGAAGACCGTCGACTCCTTGATGCGTCTGGACCTGCCGGCCGGCGTCGACATCGAGATCAAGCTCTGAGGACGCCGAAATCATGAGCAACGCAACCATTGCCACCGACCGGAAGGTCAAGGGTCTGCTGGGCAGAAAGCTCGGCATGACTCAGCTTTGGGATGCCAACAATCGGGTGGTCCCGGTCACCGTTGTCCAGGCCGGTCCGTGCGTCGTGACCCAGGTCCGCACGCCTGAATCGGACGGCTATTCGGCCGTTCAGTTGGGCTTCGGCGCGGTCAAGGCCAAGCAGGTCACCAAGCCGAGCGCGGGCCATTTCGACAAGGCCGGAGTGACCCCCCGGAAGCACCTGGTCGAGATCCGGACCAACGACGCCAGCGAATACACCCTCGGCCAAGAGCTGACCGCTGACCTGTTCGCCGCCGACGAGATCCTTGACGTCACCGGCATCAGCAAGGGCAAGGGCACCGCCGGCGTGGTGAAGCGCCACGGCTTTGCTGGACTGCGCGCCAGCCACGGCGTTCACCGCAAGCACCGCGCGCCTGGTTCGATCGGTGGCTGCGCCACACCGGGTCGAGTGTTCAAAGGTCTGCGAATGGCCGGTCGAATGGGCGTGCAGCGAGTGACGGTGCAAAACCTTGCCGTCCACGCTGTCGATGCCGAGCGCGGCTTGATCCTGATCAAGGGCGCGATCCCCGGCGCCAAAGGTGGTCTCGTCGTGCTACGGAGCGCCGTCAAGAAGGGAGATTCGGCATGAGCACAATCGATGTTCTTGATCCGAGCGGCGCCAAGGCTGGAACCGTCGAGTTGCCCGCCGACCTGTTCGATGTGACCGCCAACATTCCGCTCATCCACCAGGTAGTGGTGGCGCAGCTTGCCGCGGCGCGGCAGGGAACCCACTCCACCAAGGGTCGCGGTGAGGTTCGTGGGGGTGGGGAGAAGCCGTACCGGCAAAAAGGCACCGGTCGCGCCCGGCAGGGTTCGATCCGCGCACCGCAATATGTCGGCGGTGGAACCGTCCATGGCCCACGGCCTCGCGGTTATGCTCAGCGCACGCCGAAGAAGATGATCGTTGCGGCGCTCCGGGGTGCGCTTTCAGACCGGGCGCGGGACGGCCGAGTGCACGTCATCACCGATCTGGTCGCAGGTGATGTCCCGTCGACGAAGGCCGCTGTTGCCGCGCTTCGAGCGGTGACGGACTCCGACAAAGTCCTCGTCGTGCTTCACCGGGATGAGGACCTGGCTTGGCTGAGCCTGCGGAACGCGGTGAGCGTGCACGCAATCGCCATTGACCAGCTCAACGCTTACGACGTACTGGTCAACGATGAGGTGGTCTTCACCTCCGCGGCCCTGACCGAGTTCGTCGCGGGCCCGGTGTCCGAACCGCCGGCGGCCCCTGTCAGCGATCCGAAAGTGCCTAGCGAGCCGGACAACACCGAGCCGGACGAGGTCGGCGCCGATCCCGACCAGACACATACCGAGCCTGCTGGTACGAGCGCTGAACCAGTCGACATACCGAGCGGCCCATCGCCAAGCCCAGGAAGCGCTGCCACTGAGGAGGGTGAGAAGTGAGCTCTGTCAAGATTCGCGATCACCGCGACGTCCTGCTGGCACCGGTTGTAAGCGAGAAGAGCTACAGCCTGCTCGACGAGAACAAATACACCTTCTTGGTTGCTCCAGCGGCGAACAAGACCGAGATCAAGATCGCAGTCGAGGCTGTGTTCAACGTCAACGTCATTCGCCTCAACACCTCCAACAGGAAGGGCAAGGTCCGTCGTACCCGGCGCGGCTTCGGCAAGCGTCCGGACACGAAACGGGCCATCGTGACCGTGGCCGACGGTCAGCGCATCGACATCTTCTCCGCGCCGGCCGGCTGAGAACGAGGACAAACGAGCGACATGGCTATCCGCAAGTACAAGCCGACAACGCCAGGACGGCGCGGGGCGAGCGTTGCCGACTTCGTCGAACTCACCCGCTCCTCCCCGGAAAAGTCCCTACTGGTACCCAGTCCGAGGAGTGGCGGCCGGAACAACACCGGCAAGATCACGACAAGGCACATCGGGGGCGGTCACAAGCAGGCTTACCGGCTGGTGGACTTCAAGCGGTACGACAAGGACGGTGTGCCTGCCAAGGTGGCGTACATCGAATACGACCCGAACCGTACGGCCCGAATCGCGTTACTGCACTTCGCCGACGGTGAGAAGCGCTACATCATCGCGCCGAACGGACTGGGCCAGGGCAGCCAGGTGGAAGCGGGGGAAGCCGCCGACATCAAGCCCGGAAACAACCTGCCACTCCGCAACATCCCGGTCGGCACAACGGTCCACGCGGTCGAACTGCGGCCAGGCGGTGGCGCCAAGCTGGGCCGTTCCGCCGGTGCCAGCATTCAGCTGGTCGCCCGAGAGGGCAAGAACGCCACCTTGCGGATGCCGTCGGGGGAGATGCGGATGGTGGATGTCCGGTGCCGCGCCACCATCGGCGGGGTCGGCAACGCCGAGCAGTCCAACATCGCCCTCGGTAAGGCGGGTCGCAACCGCTGGAAGGGCAAGCGTCCCTCGGTACGCGGCGTGGCCATGAACCCGATCGACCACCCGCACGGCGGCGGTGAAGGCAAGACCTCTGGCGGTCGGCACCCGGTTTCGCCGTGGGGCAAGCCTGAGGGCCGTACCCGCGACAAGAACAAGGCGAGCTCTCGCCTGATCGTCCGCCGCCGCAAGACCGGCAAGAAGCGCTAAGCAGGAGCACAGAAGAGATGCCACGCAGCCTGAAGAAGGGCCCGTTCGTCGACGATCATCTCGCCAAGAAGGTCGAGCTCCAGAACGGGCGGGGAACCAAGAACGTGATCAAGACCTGGTCGCGTCGCTCGATGATCGTGCCCGAGATGATCGGCCACACCATCGCCGTGCACGACGGTCGGAAGCACGTTCAGGTATTTGTGACCGACTCAATGGTCGGTCACAAACTCGGGGAGTTCGCTCCGACGCGCACGTTCAAGGGCCACGTCAAGGACGACCGGAAGGCTCGCCGCCGCTGAGGCGGCGGGTCGAGGCGAAAGAAGGAATGTTCCAGATGAGCAAGGACTCACGTCCGAGCCGCCGCGAGGCGTTGCTCGGCGACCGTCCCGGGTCGTACGCGATCGCCCGGCAAGTCCGGATCTCGCCGACCAAGGTTCGGCGGGTGGTCGAGCTGATCCGCGGCATGGACGTTGAGGATGCGTTGAATACCTGTCGGTTCGCCCCGCAGGCCGCCAGCGAGCCCGTCTACAAGGTGGTGGCCAGTGCCGCCGCCAACGCCGAACAGACCGACAACCTCAAACGTGCCGATCTGTTCGTGTCTCAAGCTTTTGTCGACCAGGGCGTCACAATGCGTCGGATCCGCCCGCGGGCAAGAGGCAGCGCGAGCCGCATCCTCAAGCGCTCAAGCCACATCACCGTCGTCGTCGAACCACGTAACACCGAGTCTGAAAGCCGCGGCGACACGACCGCCCGCGGCAGGAAGGGGGCCTGAGGATGGGTCAGAAGATCAACCCGCACGGTTTCCGGCTGGGCATCAGCACCGACCACAAGAGCCGGTGGTACGCGGACAAGCTCTATTCCAACTACATCGGCGAAGACGTCAAGATCCGCAAGCTGCTGACCAGGGGCCTCGAGCGGGCGGGCATCTCCTCGGTGGAGATCGAGCGGACCCGTGATCGGGTCCGAGTTGACATCTACACCGCTCGCCCGGGCATTGTCATCGGTCGCAACGGCGCGGAGGCCGAACGGGTCCGCAGCGACCTGGAGAAGCTCACCGGCAAGCAGGTGCAGCTGAACATCCTGGAGGTCAAGAATCCAGAGACCGATGCTCAGCTGGTTGCCCAGGCGACCGCCGAACAACTGGCCTCTCGGGTTCAGTTCCGCCGGGCGATGCGCAAGGCGCAGCAGAGTGCGATGCGTGGGGGCGCACAGGGCATCCGGATCCAATGCTCGGGTCGTCTCGGTGGTGCCGAAATGAGTCGCTCGGAGTTCTACCGCGAGGGTCGGGTGCCGCTGCACACCCTGAGGGCGGACATCGACTACGGCTTCCATGAGGCGAAGACCACCTTTGGCCGGATCGGTGTGAAGGTCTGGATCTACAAGGGAGATGTGGCTGGCACCCGGACCGAGCGCGCGGCGCAGAAGGCTGCCCGCAACGCGGCTGGCGGTCGGGCTCGCCCGACTAGAACGGGTCGGCCGGGTCGCACTGACACTCGTCCGGAGCGCGGTGGTCGTCGCCGGCTGGAGGGCGCCGCCGAGGGCACGGCTCCGGTTGAGGTTGGCACCAGCGCCGAGACTCCAGGACAGGAGGGCTGAGCGTTGCTGGTTCCACGCAAGGTGAGGTTCCGCAAACAGCACCACCCCGGCCGCAGTGGCGCGGCAAAGGGGGGGACCAGGCTGGCCTTCGGCGACTACGGCATCCAGGCGCTGGGCGGCGGCTACCTCACCAACCGGCAGATCGAGTCCGCGCGTATTGCCATGACCCGGCACATCAAGCGTGGCGGAAAGGTGTGGATCAACGTCTACCCTGACCGGCCGCTGACCAAGAAGCCGGCCGAGACCCGGATGGGCTCGGGGAAGGGCTCACCCGAGTGGTGGGTGGCGAACGTCAAGCCCGGGCGGGTGCTGTTCGAACTCTCAGGCGTGCACGAGGACGTCGCGCGGGAGGCCATGCGCCTGGCGATACACAAGCTGCCGATGAAAGCTCGGTTCATCAAGCGCGAGGCGGGTGAGGTCTGATGGCGAAAGCGACAACCGCCGCCGAGCTGCGCGGCCTGAGCCGCAAGGAGCTTGACACCAAGGTCACGGAACTGAAAGAGGAGCTGTTCACGCTCCGCTTCCAGGCCGCTACCGGTCAGCTGGAGTCCCATGGCCGGCTTCGTGCGGTACGGAAGGACATCGCACGGATCTACACCGTGCTCCAGGAGCGCGAGCTCGGGATCGTCGATGATCCAGACGCACAGGAAGTAAAGGCTTGAGATGACTGAGAACGACACCGACCGTGGGCGGCGCAAGGTCCGGGAGGGCTATGTCGTCAGCGACAAGATGGACAAGACCGTTGTCGTGGTGGTCGAGGACCGGGTGAAGCACCGCCTCTACGGCAAGGTGCTCCGCCAGACCTCACGCCTCAAGGCACACGATGAGGCCAACAGCGCAGGCATCGGGGATCGGGTCCGGATCATGGAGACCCGCCCGTTGAGCGCCACCAAACGCTGGCGGCTCGTCGACATCATCGAGAAGGCCAAGTAAGAGAGATAGAGGGATGATCCAGCAGGAGTCGCGGCTCAAGGTCGCCGACAACACCGGTGCCAAAGAGATCTTGTGCATCCGGGTACTCGGCGGTTCCGGCCGACGCTACGCCGGAATCGGTGACGTCATCGTCGCCACGGTCAAGGACGCCATTCCCGGCGGCAACGTCAAGAAGGGCGAGGTCGTCAAGGCGGTGGTCGTCCGTACCGCGAAGGAGCGCCGCCGTGCCGATGGCTCGTACATCCGGTTCGACGAAAACGCGGCGGTGATCTTGAGAGGCGACGGCGAACCCCGGGGTACCCGCATCTTCGGCCCGGTCGGCCGCGAGCTCCGCGAGAAGCGCTTCATGCGCATCATCTCGCTGGCACCAGAGGTGATCTGATCCATGGCAATAAAATCGACAAGGAAAGCGTCGTCGCACAACGGCAAGCTTCACGTCCGGAAGGGTGACCGGGTAAAGGTCATCTCCGGCAAGGACAAGGGCCTGGTCGGTGAGGTGATTGCCGTCTATCCCGACCGCAACCGCGTGACCGTGGCGGGGGTCAACATCGTGAAGCGGCACCTGCGCGACACTTCGGCCCAGCCGCAGTCGCGACAGACCACCAAGGGCGGGATCGTCTCGTCCGAAGCGCCGATCGACGCATCCAACGTGCAACTCGTCGTCAAGAACGACAACGGCGACGAGATCGTGACCCGGGTCGGCTACAGCCGTACCGAAGTGACCAAGCGGCGGCCCGACGGCTCGGAGTACAAGTCGACCCGCAGCGTACGGATCGCCCGGGTGACCGGGGAGGAGATTTGATGAGCGCCGAGGCCACCGAGAATTCCGGCCTGAGCTCCTCCAAGAGGGACTCCTCGTCAGGCAAAGAGAACGTGATTCCGCGGCTCAAGCAGCGCTATCGCGACGAAATCGTGCCGGCGCTGCAGCAGGAGTTCTCCATCCAGAACGTGATGCAGATTCCCAACCTGGTCAAGATCGTGGTGAACATGGGCATCGGCGAGGCTGCTCGCGATTCCAAACTGATGGACGGCGCCGTTCGCGATCTCGCCACAATCACTGGGCAGAAGCCGGTCGTGACAAAGGCGCGCAAGTCCATTGCGCAGTTCAAGTTGCGGGCGGGCATGCCGATCGGCGCTCACGTAACGCTGCGCGGCGATCGGATGTGGGAGTTCGCCGATCGGATGCTGACCCTGGCTCTGCCGCGGATCCGCGACTTCCGGGGGTTGTCACCGAAGCAGTTCGACGGTCGGGGCAATTACACCTTCGGGCTCAACGAGCAGGTCATGTTCCACGAGATCAACCAGGACCGGATCGACCGGGTGCGGGGGATGGACATCACCGTTGTGACCAGTGCGACGAACGACGAACAGGGTCGGGCGTTGCTGCGGCGCCTCGGCTTCCCCTTCAGGACCAACTGAGAAAGGCGCAACAAGAAGATGGCCAAGACAGCGCTCAGGGTGAAGCAGGCGCGCAAGCCGAAGTTCGCCGTACGGGCCTACACCCGTTGTCAACGGTGCGGCCGGCCCAAGGCGGTGTACCGCAAGTTCGGCCTGTGCCGGATCTGCGTGCGGGACATGGCGCACAGGGGTGAGCTTCCCGGCATCACGAAGTCGAGCTGGTAGGACCACGACGATGAAGGTCTCGCAGAAGGTGCGGGAAACCCCATCGAGAAAGAAGATCATCAAATGACCATGACCGATCCGATTGCGGACATGTTGACGCGGGTCCGGAACGCCAGCCAGGCATACCACGAGACCGCGACGATGCCGCACAGCAAGATCAAGGTCGGGATCGCTGAGATCTTGGCCAGCGAGGGTTACATCGCCGGATACACGGTGAACGAGCCCGCTGAAGGCCAGATCGGCAAGACGCTGACGATCACGCTCAAGTACGGCCAGAACCGTGAGCGATCGATCGCAGGCGTTCGCCGGATCTCCAAACCCGGCTTGCGGGTCTACGCGAAGTCAACCGGCCTGCCCAAGGTGCTCGGCGGGCTCGGCATTGCCATCATCTCGACCTCGGGAGGCCTGCTGACCGACAAGCAGGCGCACAACTCGGGCGTGGGCGGCGAAGTGCTCGCCTACGTCTGGTGAGAGACAGGTAGCGACATGTCACGCATTGGCAGGCTCCCCGTACCGGTTCCCACTGGTGTGGAGGTGAGCGTCGACGGGCAGTCGGTGTCGGTGAAAGGGCCCAAAGGCACTCTTCAGCATGTGGTCGCCGAACCGATCAAGGTCGCCCGTGCCGAGAGCGGCGAGCTCGAGGTCACCCGGCCCGACGACGAGCGGCTGAGCAAGTCGCTGCACGGTCTGACCCGGACCCTGGTGGCCAACATGGTGACCGGTGTGACCGACGGTTACGAGAAGAAGCTGGAGATCATCGGAGTCGGCTACCGGGTGGTGGCGAAGGGGTCGACGGAGTTGGAGTTCGCTCTCGGCTACAGCCACCCGATCAAGGTCAGCGCCCCGGAGGGCATCACGTTCAACGTCGAGGCGCCGACTCGGTTCTCGGTGCTGGGCATCGACAAGCAGCGGGTCGGCGAGGTCGCTGCGAACATTCGCAAACTGCGCAAGCCGGAGCCGTACAAGGGCAAGGGCGTTCGGTACGCGGGCGAAAAGGTCCGTCGCAAGGTCGGAAAGGCTGGTAAGTGAGATGGCAGTCTCGCTGTCTTCACACAAGGGCACGGCGGTCAAGACCCGCGCAAGGATGCGCCGGCAGCTACGTGGCCGAAAGAAGCTCTTCGGGGCACCGGAGCGGCCACGGCTGGTTGTCACCAGGTCTGCTCGGCACATCTACGCGCAAGTGATCGACGACGTAGCGGGTCGTACCCTTGCTTCGGCATCGAGCATGGAGTCCGCGCTGCGTAGCGCTGAAGGTGACAAGTCCGAGAAGGCCAAGAAGGTCGGCGGCCTACTGGCTGAGCGGGCTAAGGCGGCCGGCGTCGAGCAGGTTGTCTTCGACCGCGCCGGACACAAGTATCACGGTCGAATTGCGGCGCTGGCTGACGGCGCCCGTGAAAACGGCCTTGGCTTCTGACGAGACGAATTAATCGGTTCGAGGCTGCAAGCACCTCGAACTAGGGAGAGGTAGAGCAATGACGGTAACCCAAACCCAGCGCCGCGGCAGCGGGGTCGGCGGGGAGCGTCGCGGCCGTGACGATCGTCGTGGTGGCCAGGCGCCCGAGAAGAGCAACTACATCGAGCGCGTGGTCGCCATCAATCGGGTGGCCAAGGTTGTCAAGGGCGGCCGACGGTTCAGCTTCACTGCACTCGTCGTGGTTGGTGACGGGGACGGCACTGTCGGCGTCGGCTACGGCAAGGCCAAGGAGGTGCCGGCGGCGATCGCCAAGGGGGTTGAGGAAGCGAAGAAGCACTTTTTCTCCGTCCCTCGGATCCAGGGCACGATCCCGCATCCGGTGCAGGGTGAGAAGGCAGCAGGTGTGGTTCTGCTTCGCCCGGCTTCGCCAGGCACCGGTGTCATCGCGGGTGGCTCGGCCCGAGCAGTCCTCGAGTGCGCCGGCGTGCATGACGTGCTGGCGAAGTCGCTCGGTTCGGCGAACGCGATCAACGTTGTGCACGCCACGGTTGCCGCGCTGCAGAAGCTGGAGCAGCCCGAGACCGTGGCCAAGCGGCGGGGCAAGGCTGTCGAGGACGTGGCTCCAGCCGCTATTCTGCGCGCCCGTTCGACGGTGAATGCATGATGGCGCAGCTGAAGGTACGCCAGGTTCGCAGCGCCGCCGGCGGCAAGCAGAACCAGCGGGACACGCTGCGCAGCCTGGGCTTACGAGGGATCGGCGACGAGTCGGTGCGCGACGACCGGCCTGAGGTACGCGGCATGATCAGAACGGTCGCGCACCTGGTGGCCGTCGAGGAGGTCGACTGACATGGCACTGAAGGTCCATCATCTGCGTCCTGCTCCGGGCGCGAAGACGGCCAAGACCCGGGTCGGGCGCGGTGACGGCTCGAAGGGCAAGACCGCCGGGCGAGGGACCAAGGGAACCGGCGCGCGGGACAGGTTGCCGCAGAACTTCGAGGGTGGCCAGATGCCGCTGCACATGCGCGTGCCGAAGCTGCGCGGCTTCTCCAACCCGTTCCGGGTCGAGTACCAGGTGGTCAACGTGTCCCGGCTCGCCGAACTCTTCCCCGAGGGCGGCTCAGTCGGGGTCGACGATCTGGTGGCGGCCGGCGCCGTACGGGCCGGGCAGCCGGTCAAGGTCCTCGGCAACGGCGACATCTCGGTCCCGGTACAGGTGAGCGTGCAGGCGTTCTCCGCCTCGGCGAAGCAGAAGATCACCGCTGCCGGCGGCACGGCAACCGAAATCTAGGCCGCCAACTTGTCGGCCTAGGGTGGCCGAATGACGCACCGCATCGAGCTGACCGACGCCACCGTTCGCGAGTGGGACGCGACCGTGCTGCACTCCTCGCGCGAGGACGGCATCGTGCTGGACCGGTCGGCGTTCTATCCCGGTGGTGGCGGGCAGCCGCCGGATGCCGGTGTATTGCTCTGGGGCGGCGTGCAGACCCGCATCCTCAGCGCGCGGCAGACCGGCGATGTGTACCTGATCCCGCACGAGGCTGACCCGTTGCCGCCGGTAGGCACGGCGGTACGGGGAGCGCTCGATGACGAGCGGCGAAGCCTGCTGATGCGCACACACTCGGGCATGCACGTTCTGTCGGCGGTCGTGTTCCGAGATTTCGCGGCTAAGGTCACCGGCTCCGCGATGGATCCAGGGCTTGGCCGGATGGACTTCAACTTGGTGGATCTGCCCGGCGACTTCAAGTCGGCAATCGAGGATGCCTGCAACGCCGCCATCCAGGTCGACCATCGGGTGCAGGTCCGGTTCGTGCCCACGGAGCAGATCGCAAACATGGCTGAGCTGAGTCGCGCTGAGGAGGTCCGGATCCCCGAAGGCCTGAGTGAGGTCCGGATCGTGGACCTCATCGGCCTCGACGTCCAGGCGGACGGCGGAACGCACGTCGCCTCAACGCGCCAGATCGGGCACTTTCGGGTGCTGAAGACGGAGAGCAAGGGCCGAGGCTTCCGCCGGATCCGGTTTGCCATCGAGTGAGCGGCCGGTCAGCGATAGGGGTTTCGGCCAGAGTCTTGATAAAGTCAGGCGGTCCTGCACGTGCGCGTCGTACGCCGACCGGGCCTGCCGTTTTCGCCGACGTGCTAGGACTGTTCGAAAGAAAGGGAGGGCACGGTGCTCGCCGCCTTCGCCAATGCATTCCGGACTCCGGATCTGAGGAAGAAGATCCTCTTCACCCTCGGCATCCTGGCTATCTTCCGGCTGGGCTCGATCATCCCGACGCCGAATGTCAACGTTGAGCAGGTCTCCGTCTGCGTCAAGCAGGCGACCACAGGTGCCAACCAGGGCCTCTACTCCCTGATCAACCTGTTCTCCGGTGGAGCGCTGCTCCAGCTGGCCATCTTCGCATTGGGCATCATGCCCTACATCACCGCCAGCATCATCCTGCAGCTGCTCACGGTAGTCATCCCTCGACTCGAGGCCCTGAAGAAGGAGGGCCAGGCCGGACAGGCCAAGATCACCCAGTACACCCGCTATCTCACGCTCGTGCTGGCGGTGCTCAACTCCACCGCATTCGTCACGATCGCGGTCAATGACCAGCTGTTCGTCGGCTGCCCCGGCCTGGTTCATGACAAGAGCATTTTCCCGGTTGTGACCATGATCCTGACGATGACTGCCGGGACTGCGGTCATCATGTGGCTTGGTGAGCTGATCACCGAACGCGGCGTCGGCAATGGCATGTCGGTGATGATTTTCACCCAGATCGCTGCGACCTTCCCGCAGGCTTTGTGGAGCCTTAAGGTGGCGCGGCCGGGAGCCAACGGCTGGGTGGTCTTCCTGCTGGTTATCGCCCTGGGTTTGGTCGTCATGGCCGGCGTCATCTTCGTTGAGCAATCCCAGCGGCGTATTCCGGTCCAGTACGCCAAACGGATGGTCGGCCGGCGGATGTTCGGCGGCACCACGACCTACATCCCGATCAAGGTGAACCAAGCCGGCGTGATCCCGGTCATCTTCGCCTCCTCCCTGCTTTACCTGCCCGTGCTGTACGCCCAATTCCGCCCCGAGGGCAGAGTGGCCAGCTGGATCCAGGCCAGCTTCGTCACCGGCGACCATCCCCTGTACATGATCAGCTTCTTCCTGCTGATCGTGTTCTTCGCCTACTTCTACGTCGCTATCACGTTCAATCCGAACGAGGTCGCCGACAACATGAAGAAGTACGGCGGCTTCATTCCGGGCATTCGCGCCGGCAAACCGACCGAGGACTACCTCAGTTTCGTCCTGTCTCGCTTGACGTTCCCGGGTTCGCTCTATCTCGGGCTGATCGCTCTGCTGCCCTCGGTCGCCTTCATCTTCTTGAACGCCAACCAGAACTTCCCCTTCGGCGGTACCTCGATCCTGATCATCGTCGGTGTCGGACTGGACACCGTCAAACAGATCGAAAGCCAGTTGCAGCAACGACACTACGAAGGGTTCCTCCGCTGATGCGACTGTTGATCATGGGCCCACCGGGAGCTGGGAAGGGCACGCAGGCGCAGCGGATTTCGGAGCATTACGGGATACCGGCGATCTCGACCGGTGACATCTTCCGAGCGATGAAGACCGCCGACACGCCGCTTGCCAGGCAGCTTCACGCCATCATGGAGTCCGGCGCCTATGTGAGCGATGAGATCACCATCGCGATCGTGGCGGAGCGGTTGAACGAGCATGACTGCGCTGGCGGATTCATCCTGGATGGATATCCCCGAACGCTCCAGCAGGTCAAGGCACTTGACGACTTTCTCGCTGCCGACGGCAGGGAACTCGATGCCGTGATAGCCCTGCTGGCAGACGTGGATGAGCTGGTCACCAGGCTGCTGAGGCGCGCTCAAATCCAGGGGCGTGCCGACGACACGGTGGACACCATCAGGCGCAGGCTGGCAATTTACGGCAACGAAACCGAGCCGCTGCTGGATGTGTACCGCGAGCGCGGCCTGCTGATCGAGGTCGACGGGCTCGGGCCCATCGATCAGGTCTCGGCTCGGTTGTTCGCCGCTCTGGACGCACGTGGCGACGAACTCGCTGCGTCGTAGCCGCTGATCGGAGAGCGAGCCATCAGCGTCTGGACGTTCCTGTCCAATCACGCGAGGACGGCGACTCACACGACGTGCTTCTCCGCCCCGACCACGCTAAGTCGTTTGCCGCGCAACCCTGACTGATCCAGCGGCGCCGTCCACGGTGACAAGCTGGCCGGTTTCGATGCGGTTGGTCGCATCGGCGACGCCCACCACCGCAGGGATGCCGTACTCTCGGGCGACGACTGCACCGTGGGAGTTGGAGCCACCCATTTCCATCACAAGCCCGCCTGCGGTCATGAAAAGCGGCGTCCAGCCGGGATCTGTAGATGGCGCCACCAAGATCTCCCCCGGCTCCAGGTGGGCGGTCACTGGGTCCAGTACTACGCGTGCTGGTGCGGTCACCGTGCCGGGGGAGGCAGGAGTGCCTGACATGGCACCGTCTCGGGATTGCGGTGTCGCAGCGACGGCTTCAAGTTCGGTGCCGTCAGAGAGCAGGAGCCGCGGTATATGCCGGCGCCGGAGCTCGACGTTGTAGGCCTCCCGCCGCTGGGCGACCAGGTCGTGCATGGTCTCGCCGGCCAGCGCCCTTCGGGCCTCGGTCAGATCCAGGAAGAACACGTCATCGGGCGCTTCTATCCGGCCTTGCTCGGCCAAAGCATCGCCGACCCTGACCAGCTGTTCGCGCACCGCTCCCAACGTGAAGATCAACAGGAACTTCGGGCTTTCCCGGAGTCCAACAAGCTGGCGGGCACGACGGAGCGCAAATGAGACGACGCGAGCTTTGGCCGGGTTGCTTCGCTGGAGGCGGCTCACCAGTTCGGCGACCATGAGGAGGGCCGCCGACTCTCCGTGCCGAAACTGAACGTCCGGCGCAAGGTCGGGATTCGTCAGACGCAGGTAATTGTTGATCACACCGAGGATGTGGCTTGGGTCATCGGACCACCGGGGCATGCCAAGATCGATTTCGGCGACCGCTCGATGCCCGTAGCTCCGGAGAAACGCCGTCAGGCCCTGCTGCGCGACAGCGGGTAGTGTCCGGTTCCGATAGCGAGCGGTCAGCGACGCAGTAGTGCCCTCGGCGAATGCGCTGGCCGAGTCGGCATCACCCCGGATCCGCTCGGTAAGCTGCCAGAGCTCCAGATCCATCTCCGTGGTCACATTGTTCGGAAGGCCCCGCAGCACTGTCTGCAGATCGCCGGGCTGGGCAAGGTCTCCGAGGGCGCTCCGCGCCAACCTCAACATCAGCAGGCCGGCAGCCGGATAACTGAACACTGTCGGCATGGTGAGAAACAGATCGTTGGACAACTGCCGTTCGACATGGTCGAGGCGCTCCGACATCGTCGCGTCGGCTGGCACGCTCATGGCCAGGCGGAGCCTCCGCTCGGTGCGGGCAATCAGCCGAGGGACGATCTCCGGATTGATCACTGCCGCGGCGAGTCTGATCGGCACCTTGGCCCGTCCGATCACCACCCGTGCCACTGGGCGGATCGCTCTCCGCGGGAATCGGCCAACGATCGGAAAGCGCGGGTCGTCGGCCAGGGACCTGAGCACATACGAGGATCTGGCCTCCATCGCCCCGAACGCGCCGAGAATCACTTTCCGGCTGAGCCTGTAGCTCAGCGCAGGTGTGATGTCGAGAAAAACCCGCTGTCCCGCGACTGCCATGGGCGGCGGACCGGCGAGCCTATCGGCCGGGGGCTGGCCGAGGACTGTTGCCACGTTGGAGCCGATCATCCGGAACGCAGCCAGACCCATAGGCGTGATCGGCCGTGTCAGGCCTTGGGCCAACGTCATGCACAAGAACACCCGGGGCACGCGAATGCCTGGCCGAGGCGCCGGGTACAAGGTGGTGATGGGCCGGGCCTGGGTGAGCCAGAACCGTCCGGTCTCGTCGAGTGCCCACTCGGTGTCTTGCGGCGCTTGGTAGAGATCGGAAACCCGCTTTCCGAGGTCGGCAAGCTCGAGGATCTGATCATCGGTCAAGGTGGGCTCGGCACTCTGGTCGTCCAGCTCTTGGGTATCCGTGCCACCGCCTTGCCGTGCCCTGATCAGAAGCCGCTTGTCACCCAACGAGCGCTGCACGATCGCCTGGCGGGTCCTGTCGACGACGAAATGATCAGGGTTGACCGCACCCGAGACAATGGCCTCGCCCAACCCTGGGCTGGCGTCGATCACCGTCTCGTGACGGCTCCCTGTTACCGGATTCGCGGTGAACATCACCCCGGCAGCCTGTGCATCGACCATGTCCTGGATCACGACGGCGAGGGTCACGGTGCGGTGATCGATACCGTTACGGTTCCGATAGCTGACCGCTCGGTCGGTCCACAACGACGCCCAGCAGCGGCGGACGGCGTGGAGGAGTTCTTGCTCACCCACGACATTCAGATAGGTGTCTTGCTGTCCGGCGAAGCTGGCGTCTGGCAGGTCTTCTGCGGTTGCCGATGAGCGTACGGCAACCGACCGCCCGACACCGAAACTGCGATAGTGGTTGCCGATCACGGTAGCGAGCTCATCGGGAACTGGAGCACGAACAACCCGGATACGCGCCTCCGCTGCGAGTCCAGCCAGGACTTGGATGTCGGTAGCCCTCGCCAGCTTGTCGAAAAGATCGCTCAGCGCCTCACCTGTGACCAGCCGGTAGACGTCGGTCGTGACGCAAAACCCACGGGGAACGGGCAGGCCAGCTGCAATCATGATCCCCAGATGGACCGCCTTGCCGCCCACGATGCCGGTCATCGAGTCGTTGACGTCAATCAGGTCCACCAGCGTCGTCATGACACGACGATAGAGCGAGCGGGAACCTAATTCAACGTTCGATGAATTTAATGGGATGCCCCTTGGACAGTCCTCCCGGGTAACTTGTGTTTCCATGACGATCGCCGTCGATGACCGAATGTTCGCCGAACTGGTCGAGCCACTGCGCGGAGAGCTCACTGCCCACTGCTATCGCATGATGGGCTCGGTCCAGGATGCCGAGGACCAGGTGCAGGAAACATATCTTCGAGCCTGGCGAGCATTTCATGACTTTGAGAATCGCTCGTCGATCCGAACCTGGATGTACCGGATTGCCACCAACGTCTGTCTGACCGCCCTTGACCGACGCGAGCGGCGTCCGATGCCGACCGGCCTCGGCCAGCCGGCCGCCGATCCGCGCGGAAGTCTGGACTTCCGACCTGAGATCGGCTGGCTGGAACCGATGCCCGATGCGGTGATCTGGGGTGGCGCGGCGGCTGACCCCGCAGCCGAAGTGGTCGATCGGGAGAGCGTACGACTGGCATTCGTCGCCGCCTTGCAGCACCTGACACCCGCACAGCGAGCGACTGTGATCCTGCGCGATGTGCTCGCCTGGCAGGCCAGCGAGGTGGCCGATCTGCTCGCGATGTCTGTCGCGGCAGTCAACAGCAGCTTGCAGCGGGCGCGGGCTCAGCTGGCGAAGCTGGACCCGAACGGTGCCGAGGATGCGCTGGATGACGAGCTTGCCCGGGAGTTCCTTCGCGACTATGTCGCAGCGTTCGAGAACTACGACGTCCACCGGATTGTCGAGCTGCTGACCAAGGACGTGGTCTGGGAGATGCCGCCGTACCTGGGCTGGTACCGCGGCCCCGAGGCGATCGGTCAGCTGATTCGGGCGCATTGCCCGGCGGAGCGGCCCGGCGATCAAGTGCTCGTACCGGTGTCGGCCAACGGTCAGCCGGCATTCGGTCTCTACATGAGGCAGCCTGACGGGACTTACTCAGCCTTTCAGCTGCAGGTCCTGACCCTCAGCGCCAGCGGTGTCTCGCACGTCTCCGTCTTCTTCGACACGGCGCTTTTCGCCAGATTCGGGCTGCCCGATACGCTCAATCGTTGACGAAAAGAGACCCCATGACTGAAGCGCGACTCGACCCTGGTCCGGCCGCTGCAGGGCCGCCCCGGCCGGCTGCACCGACCACGGCGCTGGCGACCGCCGGGTCGGGCCTGTTTGTCCTGGCTGCCATGGTGATTGTGGCTGCCGGCGTGCGTGCCGTGAACAGCATCATCGCGCCGTCGTTTCTCGTTCTGACGCTGGTCATCACGGTCCAGCCGCTGCGGACGATCCTGATCCGGCGACGGGTGCCGAGTTGGGTAGCGAGTGTCGTGGTGCTGCTGAGCGTCTACGCGCTGCTGGTCATTGTCCTCGGTTCGGCTGTCTGGACGCTGACCCGGCTGGTTGACACCCTGCCGGGGTATGCCGACGCGTTCAGTGACTTATTCAATTCCGGACTTGATCAGTTGAGCCGATTCGGCGTCCAGACCGACGATTTGCGGAGGCTGATCGCGGGGTTCAACCTCTCGAGCTTTGCTGGTGTGGCCTCACAGATCCTGAGCACCATCACCAGTGGGCTCTCGCTGCTGGCTCTCTTGGTAGCAATGGTGGTTTTCATCACCTTCGATGCGGCCGGCATGAGCGAACGGATCGCCCTAATCCGCAACTACCGCCCCAACATCGCCAACGCGTTCACCGATTTCGCAGCCAGTGTTCGGAAGTACTGGGTGGTCACGACGATTTTCGGCCTCATCGTCGCAATCATCGATGTGGTTGCGCTATGGATCATCGGTGTGCCGTTGGCGCTTACCTGGGGCGTGCTGGCATTCGTGACGAACTACATCCCCAACATCGGTTTCCTGCTCGGGCTGATCCCGCCGACGCTGATCGCCCTGCTGGACGGCGGTTGGGGCGCCGCGCTCGCAGTGGTCATTTCGTACAGTGCCGTGAACTTCGTGATCCAGACTCTGATCCAGCCGCGGTTCACCGGTGATGCGGTGGGCATTGCATCGACCATCACGTTTTTGTCACTGATCATCTGGGCCTTGATTCTTGGTCCGCTGGGAGCATTGCTGGCAGTGCCGGCGACACTGCTGGTGAAGTCCCTTTTGGTCGACCACGGCGACCGTAGTCGTTGGCTCGGAGCATTGCTCAACGCAACACCTGACTTCGCCGATCCCGAACACCCGGTCACTGATGCGCCCAGAGCCGCGGCCAAAGAGGAGGCGGTCCGGCCGTGAGACGCCTGGCGGCGTTCGAGCGCGATGCCAAAAGCGGCCCTACAGCCCTAGGACTGGGCCCAGATTTGGTGGCCGAGTAGCCTGACCTGTTGTGAGCAGCAGTAGCAATCTGCCGATTTCATCGCCGTACCGCAGCAAACCCGAGGCGCCTGTGACGGATGCTGAGCGAGAGCAACTCACATCGCGACTCAATGCGGCGTTCACCGATGGCAAGCTCGAGCAGGAGGACTACCAGTTCCGGCTCGACCAGCTTTTCGCGGCCACCCGAATGGGCCAACTGTTGCCCGTGGTCGAGGGCCTGCCGCCAATGCCGACGCACTCCAATCCCGAGATTGTTGCCAGTGGGGATGGTGAGCCAGGACAGCTGGCGGAACCTCGGAATGCCAGCCGTTTTGGCCTTGTTCTGATTGCTGTGGTGGCGGCCGTCATCGTATTGATTGCGATTCTGTTGGTCGTCGCACTGTAAGCAACCGGACTGCCACGCAGATTTGGGTGACTTGGCAAAACCGCGTATGGTTGTCTGTCGGCCATCTAGCGATGGTCACGCCGTTTGACGCGGCGACAATGTAGTCAATCAGAAGAGAGTTAATGGCGAAGAAGGAAGGCGCGCTCGAGCTGGAGGGCACCGTTGTCGAGGCTCTGCCCAACGCGATGTTCCGTGTTGAGCTGGCCAACGGTCACAAGGTGCTGGCCACGATCAGTGGCAAGATGCGGCAGCACTACATCCGTATCCTGCCCGCTGACCGAGTCGTCGTCGAACTTTCCGCCTATGACCTGACTCGCGGTCGCATCGTCTACCGGCACAAGTAACCCGCCAAGACAACGCAAACCATCCACCACGGTTGGGCATGGGTCGCACCTGCCCGACCCGATCAAGAAAGAAAGCTCGATGAAAGTCCAGCCGAGCGTCAAGAAGATCTGTGACAAGTGCAAGGTGATCCGCCGGCACGGTCGCGTGATGGTGATTTGCGAAAACCCTCGCCACAAGCAACGGCAGGGCTGATCAGCAAGGCCAACAATTTCATTGTTAGAAATAGCGTGATCGCAAATCCGGAAACTATTTCGGATCCACCCTCGGTCGGAGGCCGAGGCCCCGGTGATCTGACCCGAAGTGAACCCTCGGATACAGGTCGAAGGCAGCTGGGGACGCATCACGCCGGAAACCTCCGACTGGACGAAAGGTAAACTGCCGAATGGCACGCCTGATTGGTGTCGACCTACCGCGCGAGAAGCGGCTTGAGGTCGCCCTGACCTACATCTACGGCATTGGCAAGACTCGCTCGCTGCAGACCCTGGAGGCCACCCAGATCAGTGGCGACGTCCGTGTCCACCAACTGACCGACGAACAACTGGTCGCGTTGCGTGACTGGATTGAGGCGAATTACCAGGTGGAAGGCGACCTTCGCCGGGAGGTCGCATCGGACATCCGGCGCAAGGTCGAGATCGGTTCCTACCAGGGACGCCGTCACCGCAGCGGCCTGCCGGTAAGGGGCCAGCGCACCCGCACCAACGCCCGCTCCCGCAAGGGCGCACGCAAACCCGTCGCCGGCAAGAAGAAGGCAAAGTAATGGCTACTGCAGGACGCAGCACCGGCGCCGCCAAGAAGGTGCGCAAGAAGGAAAAGAAGAACGTGGTGTCCGGCCATGCGCATATCAAGAGCACTTTCAACAACACCGTCATCTCCATCACGGACCCGACCGGCGCCGTGATCGCGTGGGCCTCGGCCGGTACGGTCGGTTTCAAGGGTTCCCGGAAGTCCACCCCGTATGCCGCCCAGATGGCCGCCGAGGCCGTCGGGCGCCGGGCGATGGAGCACGGCATGAAGCGGGTCGACGTCTTCGTCAAGGGCCCGGGCTCGGGTCGAGAGACCGCCATTCGATCACTCGGTGCGATCGGCCTGGAAGTCGGCGCCATCTCCGACGTGACACCCGTTCCACACAACGGCTGCCGCCCGCCCAAGCGGCGCCGCGTCTAGTCAGCCAGCAGACAAGGACTGAGCAAACATGGCTCGCTATACCGGTCCCATGACCAAGAAGTCTCGTCGGCTGGGAGTTGACCTGGTCGGCGGCGACGCGGCGTATGAGCGCCGCCCATACCCGCCCGGCGTGCACGGCAAGGGGCGGACCAAGGAGTCGGAGTACTCGCTTCAGCTTCGGGAGAAGCAGAAGGCTCGGTTCTCCTACGGTGTGCTGGAAAAGCAGTTCCGGCGCTATTACGAGGAGGCGAACCGGTTGCAGGGTAAGACCGGTGACAACCTGCTGCAGATTCTGGAGTCGCGTCTGGACAATGTCGTCTACCGGGCGGGACTGGCCCGCACCCGCAGGCAAGCGCGCCAGTTCGTGGTGCACGGCCATTTCCTGGTCAATGGTCAGAAGGTCGACATCCCCTCCTACCGGGTGAGCCAGCACGACGTCATCGACCTTGCCGAGAAGGTGCGAAACCTGACCCCGCACATCGTCAACCGGGAGACCCACAACGAGCGTGAGGTGCCGGCCTGGATGCAGGTCATCCCTGAGCGGGGCCGCATCCTGATCCACCAGCTACCGGTCCGCGAGCAGATCGTCGTCGACGTGCAAGAACAACTGATTGTTGAGCTCTATTCGAAGTAATACTCAAATGCCCGGAGCTTGTCGAAGGGCCTGAGCCTGTCACAGGGGCTCAGCGTGCATGACCCCGAGCCGCCGGATGCGATTCGGGTTCCGCGAGGTCAAATAGCGGGTCTCGCGGGGAAGGAATCTCACAATGCTGATCGCACAGCGCCCCACTCTGTCCGAGGAGCCGGTTTCCGACAACCGGTCCCGGTTCGTCATCGAGCCGCTGGAGCCGGGCTTCGGCTACACGCTCGGCAACTCACTGCGCCGTACCCTGCTGTCCTCCATTCCTGGTGCGGCCGTTACCAGCATCAAGATCGATGGCAACCTGCACGAGTTCTCCACCGTGGACGGCGTCGTGGAGGATGTCACCGAGATCATTCTGAACCTCAAGGGCCTGGTCGTCTCCTCCGAGGAGGACGAGCCGGTCACCATGTACCTCCGCAAGGCTGGCTCCGGGGCGGTGACCGCGGCCGACATCGCGCCTCCGGCAGGTGTCGAGGTCCACAACCCCGACTTGCACATCGCCAGCCTGAACAATTCCGGCAAGCTGGAAATGGAGCTGGTGGTCGAGCGGGGCCGCGGATACGTCTCTGCCGTGCAGAACAAGGCCGCCGATGCCGAGATCGGCCGCATCCCGGTGGACTCGATCTATTCGCCGGTGCTCAAGGTCACCTACAAGGTCGAGGCGACCCGCGTCGAGCAGCGAACCGACTTCGACAGATTGATCTTGGACGTGGAGACCAAGTCTGCGATCCGGCCTCGGGACGCAGTCGCCTCCGCAGGCCGTACCCTGGTCGAACTGTTCGGCCTTGCCCGTGAGCTCAACGTTGATGCCGAAGGTATCGAGATCGGTCCGTCACCGATCGACGAGCAGCTTGCTGCTGATCTTGCACTGCCGGTCGAGGATCTCAACCTGACGGTACGGTCGTACAACTGCCTCAAGCGCGAGGGCATCCATACGGTTTCGGAGCTGGTGTCTCGCAGCGAGCAGGATCTGCTCGACATCCGCAACTTCGGGTCCAAGTCCATCGATGAGGTCAAGCTGAAGCTGCATGAGATGGGCCTGTCGTTGAAGGACAGCGCGCCCGGCTTCGATCCGCTGACCGCTATTGGACGCTATGACGACCTCGAGGACGAAGACGTCGACTTCTCCGAAACGGAGCAGTACTGAGTCGCGCAGTTAAGTAATGATCATCACCGAGCGGGAGAAATAGCATGCCATCACCGACCAAGGGTGCTCGGCTGGGCGGCAGTCCGGCACACGAACGAATCATCCTGGCGAACCTGGCCAGCCAACTGTTCGAGCACGGACGCATCGTGACGACAGAGGCCAAGGCAAGGCGGCTACGCCCGCTCGCCGAGAAGCTGATCACCAAGGCCCGGCGTGGGGACATCCACTCGCGCCGATTGGTGCTGACAACGGTCAGGGACAAGGGCGTGGTGCACACCCTGTTCACCGAGATCGCACCCACCTTCGCTGATCGGGATGGCGGCTACACCCGGATCACCAAGGTCGGGCCGCGCAAGGGCGACAACGCCCCCATGGCGGTCATCGAGCTGGTGACCGAGTCGGTTGAGCAAAGCAGAAAGGCCAACGCCAGAACCCCTGCAAAGAAGGCGCCCGCCAAGAAGGCGACCAAGGCGGCTGAGCCGGCCACGTCGGCGCGGCCTGCCGCCGCCGAGCTGGCAGCGGTCGAGCCGGCGCCCGCGGCCGAACCAGCGCCTTCTGAGCCGGTGGAGGCCACTGAGCTTGACGCGGAGGAATTGGTGACCGAAGAGGCGCCCGCCGAGGAACTGGTGAGCGATACCGAGCAGCGTGAGGAACTGACTCAGTCGGAGCGGGAACCGAGCGACGACACCTCGGCCGAGGAAGCCGGCACTACCGGCACTGTCGCGAACGACACCCCCCGCTGACCGCCGAGGCGACCGGTGAGGACCTACCGGTCAAGCACCGGCTGAGGCACTCCTTCGCTGGACCAATCTGCGTCGGCTCCTTCATGTAGCTTCGGCACGTCCTTCAGCAGCCGTTGCGTGTATTCGTGCCGTGGGTTGAAGATCACGTCGTCGGTCTTGCCTTGCTCCACCATGACCCCGTGCTCCATCACCAGGATCCGGTCGGCGAGGTAGCAAGCCTGGCCGATGTCGTGAGTGATGAACAAGACAGTGAGGCCGACCTCGTCGCGAAGGCCGTGCAGCACGTTGAGGATGTTCACCCGCAGCGAGGCGTCCAGCATGGAGGTGGCCTCGTCGGCAACCAGCATCTTCGGGTGAAGCATCAGGGCCCTGGCAATCATGATCCGTTGCCGCTGACCACCCGACAGCTGGTGCGGGTGGCGGTCCAAGACGTCGGCAGCACGGAGTCCGACGTGGCCCAGCGACTCCTCCATCCGGTCCGCACCCACCTGCTCGTCCAGCAGCCGCAGCGACCGGTTCAGCAGCCTCCGCACGGTGAAGAACTGGTTGAACGAGGAGAACGGGTCCTGAAAGACGGCCTGGACCTCCCGCCAGTATGCGGTGCGTTCCCTCCCCTTGAGGTGCGTCACGTCCCTGCCACGGAAAGTCATGGTGCCCGATGTAATCGGCAGCAGGCCCAGGACCATCCGGGCCATGGTCGACTTGCCCGAGCCGGACTCACCGACAATCGTGACGACCTCGTTCTCCTCCAGGTTGAATGAGACCGACTTGACCGCTTCGACCACGTTCTTGCCGTGGCCGAATGTCTTGGTGACGTCCTTGGCCTCCAACAGGGTGGTCACGCCGACACCTCCGCCGTTGTTGTCGTTGTGGCATCCTCGGGCTCGTTCTCACCGTGCACGTAGCCGTCGCCGGTGGTGTCACCGGCATTGATGTCGTCCGACGTGACCTTCTGCAGGGGCACCGCCTCGCCGGGATGTTTCTGAGCCCAGAAGCACTTCGAGAACCGCAACTCATCACCAACATGCGGCGGCTCTTCGGTGTGGCACTCCGGATAGGAGACGCCACATCGCGGATGGAACCGGCAGCCCGCCGGGGGATTCGCCAGGTTGGGCGGTGCGCCCGGGATTCCGGTCACCCGAATCCTGCGGTAGCGCGGCTCGGGAGAGAGGACGGAGCCCAACAGCGCCGCAGAATAGGGGTGCCTGGGCCGTTCGGTGAGCTCGACCGCCCCACCGATCTCGACGATCTTGCCGGCGTACATCACCGCAATACG
>Ga0126312_10000029_pt1 | contig 52326 bp, 50 predicted proteins | sample Plot104A_FD_92537 | JGI IMG/M metagenome (GOLD analysis project Ga0126312, IMG submission 92537) | Serpentine soil microbial communities from UC McLaughlin Reserve, CA, USA - Plot104A | ecosystem: Environmental > Terrestrial > Soil > Grasslands | place: USA: UC McLaughlin Reserve, Lake County... | reverse complement strand
TGCCGTCGCCGTCGGTATCTGGGTTGTACGGGTCAAGACCTCTGCTGTTTTCCTTCTGGTCGCTAAGGCCATCGCCGTCGGTGTCGAGGCCGCCCGATCCGCCACCGCCGCCTCCAGTCGTTGTCTCGCCGGTCGTGGTGTCCTGGGCTGTCGTCGTCTCCGAGGTCGTTGTCGACTCCCCTGGGGGGGCGAGGAGCTGCCTGAAGGGGTCCTTGCTCTCGTAGGCGGCGTAGGACTCCGCGTTGCGGTTTTCGACCTCGGGGGCAAGGGGATCTGAGTCCCCCTGGTCCTCGGACTGGGCGAGGTTTGCCGCCCCGTTCGAGACCTGCTGGTCGTCCGGCCCGCCGACGAACATCCCCGCCAGGAGCCACGCGAAGACGAGCAGCGCCAGCAGCGCCAGCACAGGAGCGATTACCCTGTTGTCCCGCAGGAAGGTGTCGGTGAACCCGTTGCCGACCGCCGCGAGCCGCCGGCCCAGCCCTGACACTCCTCCTCGCGCCCTACCTAGCACCTAACTCCGCTCCCGTTGTCTCCTCCACGGACGTGGTCTCGGGCGAGGTTGGCGCCGTCGGAGGCGTGCCGGCTGGCACGTCCGACGGCTGGAAGTAGACCTCAGCCTCTATCTCGACCTGCAACTTCGACTCGATCTCTTCTACGGTGGTCGTCTCCCCCGTCGCTGCCGTTTCCGCCGCCGAGCAGCCCGCTTCCCCAGTATCCGCACCAAGGGGCTCGATGCGGCAGTAGGTTACGCTCCTCACGGTTATCAGCCGTGCCAGGTTGCGCGTTCTGAGCAGGAAATCCTGCATCTGCTCGTACGTTCCCTCGAACGACATTGTAACCGGTACGACAGAGAACTCGCCACCGCCAGGCGGCGGCTCTACATCACCGGGTACGATAGAGAGCTGCGTCACCCCTGCCGCCTCGGCGATTTCCTCTATCTGGACGACGAGGGTTGGCATCTCGGGTTGGGTCGGGATCCGCTTGCTGAGCTCGAGCAGCTGGCGCTCGATCTCCGGGGCATTCTGCCTCACGGACTCGAGCTCGGCTACCTGCTGCTGCACGTTGGCGAGCTGGGCCTCCCTGGCCGAGCGCGCCTGCACCTGCTCGTCGAGGTTGCCCAGCAGCGGGCCCAAAAACAGGAAGTAGTAACCGATGATCAGAAGCAAGATTATTAGCAAGCCGATGAGCAATACGTTTCTGTCGCGGCGGGTCATCGGCGCTCGCTCCTAGGACGGTCGGCCCTTGCCTGATAGCTCTGATCGGGGGCGCCGGCTGCCTCGGCTGGCGTCCCTTCGTCGAGGCGCACCTCGGTTCCGTTCTCGCCGACCACCGTGATCAGCTCCGAGGCCACCTCGAAGTTTATGGCCGGCTGCCCGAAGGTCTGCCTGTCGAGCTCTGCCGAGTTGAGCTCTGCGTTGGCGAGAAAGCGCAAGTTGTTCATCTGTACCACAAAGTCAGCCACGTTCTGGTAGCCGGGCACAGCTATCCCAGTGAAGGTGATAGAGCCTGGTGGCTCCAGCTTCTCCTCGACCGGAGCCTGGATGTCTACGGGCGCAGCCTCGGCGGTGAAGCTGTCGAGGGCGGTTGAATCGGGGATGATAAAAGCGAGGCCCTGCAGGAACTCATCCCAGGGGAACCGGGTCCGGAAGATGCCGTCGGCCACAGGCTTCTTCTCCTCGAGGCGGGCCTGCAGGTCTCTGTAAGGCGCCAGCTCGGCCAGGCGCTGGTTCTGCTCTGCGATCTGGCGGTCCAGCTCGGCGATGTCGTCCTCGACGGCGTTGAGCCGCGTGAGGAAGAAGAGATAGACACCAACCATGGCGATTATCGCGATGGCCGCCACGACGAGGAGTATCGGCGCCGCCCTCCCGCCCAGCCTCTCGGCCGGGCGACGGCGCTCTTCGGGCGGCAGGAGGTTTATCCGTCTCATTCTTCCTCCATCGCTAGGCCGAAGGCCACAGCGAGCACCGGCTCCATCGCTCCGAGCTGCTCCTCGGAGACGTTGGAACGGTTGGCGGCCAGCTTGGCTACGGGGTTGCCGCGGTGGGTTGGGAGACCGAGCAGCTCGCCGAGGTAGACGTCGAAGCCGGCGACGAGCGCCCCCTCCCCGGAGACGAGCACCTGCGAGACCCCCCTCGACTCCGGCTGGGAATGGTGGTACTCGATCGAACGCTGGACGTCCTCGGTCAGCGTCTGCACCGCTTCCTCGAGACCGCGCTTCACATCGTAGATTAGCGCGGGGTCGAGGTCGTCTGGATCTCCTGCTTCTTTTCCTTCCTCTTCGTCGACCTCGTAGCCGAGCCTTACCCGCGGGTCTAGCGCCTGCTTCTCGGCTTCTTCCTCCGAGAGATCTGCGGCCTCGGCGACCGCCCTTACCAGGTCGTTCAGGCCCATGGGTATGAAGCGCGTGAGAGTAGGACTGCCCCCCTGCACTACCACGAGGTTAGAGAGCTCCGTGCCGACGTCGAGCAGGAGGCTTGCTCCTTCGTCGAAGAATGCATCGGGGAAAGTGGAGCGCGTCAGGGAGAGCGCCTTGACGTCTACTCCCACAGTGCGTAGACCGCCGGCGCGCACCGCCGAGGTGTAGCTCCCTACCATGTCCTTGTGGGCGGCGACCACGAGTATTCGATCTAGGTCAGAGCCCTCCGCCTGTGGGCCGAGCACCACGTAGTCGAGGACCGCCTCATCCAGGGACATGGGGATGTGGTCCTGGGCCTCGTAGCCTATGGCGCTCCTCAAGTCCTCTTCCTCCATGTGCGGGAAGTTGAGGAGCCTGACGACCACCCTCTGATTGGCGACGCCAAGCACCACCGACCTGCCCTTGAACGAGTGCGAGGACCAGAAATCCTTTATCTCGGCGGCGAGCAGGTCCTGGTCTGCGACCTCGCCCTCGCTTATGGTCCCAGGGGGAAGCCTGTGGTACCCGACGTGCCTTAGAGTGAAGCCGCCCCCTGCCCTCGAGAGCTGCACGGCTTTGATGGCGCCGCGGTCTATATCCATCCCGATGGTGTTCTGGGATCCAAGCCGCCCGAAACTGCCTAAGCGCTCCAAGTCCCCCACACCCTCTCGATCACCTCGACATCCCGCCCGAGGGGAACCTGTCCTGCCGCCGGTGGGATCAATCGCCCTCCCTGAGGACGCGCTCTAGTGCCCCCACCTCGACCTCGCCCTCGACCACCACCTTGCGGCCGACGCTGGAGCTCTGCCCGAGAACTACCCGAGCCCCAATCCGAGCCCCAGGCCCAACCACAGCTCCGGCCGAGATCCAGGTCCCAGCCCCAACCTCCGCGTCGCGGTCAACCACCGACCCCGGCCCGAGAAAACAGTGGCTCCCGATTGCCACGTCAGGGTGCACAACCACCCCAGCCGCGACCACGCAACCATCCCCTATCACCGCCGCCTCGGAGACGTACGCCGCAGGATGCACAGCACTGAGAAACCGGGCCCCAAGCGCCCGCAGCGAGTTGGCTATCCGCAACCGCGCCTCATTGTCAGTTATCGCCACCACTACGTGTACCGGCTCGACGGAGAGCATGCTCTTGAGCATACCCACGTCCCCTAGTATGGGAACGCCTCGTACCTCACCCGAGAGCGCAGCGTGCGCGTCGTCGTAGAAACCCAACACCCTCTCGCCTAGCCCGATCGTCAAGAGCACGTCAAGCACTACCCGCCCGTAGCCGCCAGCCCCTACTATGGCAACCCTGATCTCTTCGTCGATATCGATTCCCTGCATCTCGACTTCGGGTTCAGGTATAGAAGTAGTTGCCTCGGGCTCTCTGATTCCGCTCTTCTCCCGCTGAAATCCCTGGCCGACACTCCTGGCAGTTTAGCACTCTTTCTGGCATCTTGCGCCTATACCTACATCGTGAGTCCAGAAGGCCCCGATACACAACCAGTAGTAGCTTTACACGCGAAAAGCACCATAGAGGGTGTTCCCACGAAGGAAATCCTGCGTCGAGAGGCGCCTCGCGCCCGGCATTTGGAGCTCCAGCACCTGCAGAGCACCGGTACCGCAGCCCACGATCAATCGGCCGTTTTCCCCGTATATACGGCCTGCCTCGAGGCTTGGGTCTTTACCTTGTAAAATTTTGGCGCGCCACAGCTTGACGGGCCCCCGGACCTCGGGATGGAAGGTCCGCGCCCCTATGTGCGGCGAGAGCGCCCTCACGAGATCGTGCACCTGCCGGGCCGGTAGGTGCCACCGGATCACCGCTTCTTCACTCGTGAGTTTAGAGGCATATGTAGCATTGACATTGTCCTGGTGCGTGAGGGTAACCGTACCTCTTTCAACGGAAGACAGAACCTCTACTATAGCTTTAGCCCCCAGGTGAGAAAGGAGTTCGGAGAGTTCGCCGCCTGTCATGTCCGGGGGTATCTCGACGGGGCGCTTGAGGGCGATTGGGCCGGTATCGAGGCCCTCGTCCATACGCACTATGGTAACGCCGGTCTGGGGCTCGCCGTTCATAATGGCGCGTTCTATGGGGGCGGCGCCGCGATACTTTGGCAGGAGTGAGGCATGGACGTTCCAGGCGCCGGTTCTAGTTGCGTAGAGGGTATCTGGGCGCAGGATCTGGCCGTACGCTGCGACGACGAGGGCGTCGAAGTCAGAGATCTCGGGGGCTGCTTCGGAGATACGAGCTGGCTGGAGCAGGGGAAGGTTGGCGGCGTGGGCCAGGTCTGCTACGGGTGTTGGGGTAGCCTTGCGGCCGCGGCCCCTGCGGGGGTCTGGCTGGGAGATCACCAGCCCTACGTCGTGGTGTGAAGAGATCAGCGCCCGCAGGATGGTTGCGGCGAAGTCGGGGGTACCGGCGAATGCTACCTTCACGAGGGGCGCGGGTGGTCAGCTCTGGGCGAGGAGTCGCTCGCGCAGCTCGCGCATTGCGGCCTTTCGAGACTCGCGGTCCGTGCGGTCCAGGATAAGGACGCCGTCGAGGTGGTCTATCTCGTGCTGGAAGATCCTCGCGACCAGGCCAGTGGCCTCCAGCCTGACCTGGGCGCCCGAGGGGTCCTGGCCCGAGATCACGACCTCCGTAGGCCGCTCGACCTCTACCAGGATGCCTGGAATCGAGAGACAACCCTCGAGCTCCTTCTCCGCTGTCTCTGATCCGTGTTCCACGACGGGGTTGACGAGTACGAACTCTTCGTCCTTCACGGCTGCTACCAGGATACGCTTGAGGCGACCTACCTGGTTGGCGGCGAGCCCCACGCCCTCGTGCTCGCGCATGGTGGCGAGCATCTCCTGGGCGAGGTTCGCGAGCGCGCCGTCGAAGCTCTCGACCGGAGCCGCCCGCGTCTTGAGGACGGGATCCCCGAACATCCTGATATCTAGTGCCATGGCTATCATACCTCCTCGGGATCTACCTCAACGCGCACCTTCAGACCACGGGTCTGCGCTGCCGAGCGGGCGGCCAGCGCCCCGGCGCTGGCCGCGGCGGCCCGATCCCCTGACCGGAGCAACACCCGCCAGGCTGGCGGTCCACCTGCGCTCCTCAGAGGAACTGGTGCCGACATGTCGATACCCGGCTCCAGGGCCGGCCGCAAGCGTGATTCTACCGCAAGCTTTACTGCATCTTCTGGCCCCTCCAGGATCAAGGAGGCGAGGTGCACAAAGGGAGGGTAGCCGAGGGCGCGTAGCCGCGGAAGCTCTGCAGCAGCGAAGGCAGGGTAGTCGCCCCGGGCCGCCGTCTGCAGCGCGTGGTGCTCGGGGAGGCGAGTCTGGACCAGGAGCACTCCCAGGGTGGCCTCAGCTGCGCCGTACACTAGGCGAAAGGCCCGCTCCGCCGCGTTGATGCCGCTCCCGAGGAAGAGGTCGTCGGCGTCGGGGAGCACTACAGCGTCCCATTCCGAGTCGAGGATGGAGCGGGCAGTGCCAACGACCAGAGGCGCGTCCTGCAGGTAGCGTTGGTCGGCAGTGATCAGGCCTACCTGCTCGCCGAGAGCGGCTGAGAGCTCTTCACGCAACCGCTCGACGCCAAGACCGGTCGGGCTTGCGCGATGCGCCCCGCACGTCCTGCAGCCTTGCGAGGTCCGCTCGCGAAAGCCGCAACGACCACAGACCAGGTAGTCCGTACTGTCGTGCAGCGTTAGCGGGATGTCGCAGGTTGGACAAGAGCGTACCCGACCGCACCGGTTGCAGGTGAGAGCCGTGGCGTAGCCGAGCCTGCTCGCAACCACGCCTACGCGCCCTCCGTCATCGAGAAGGCGGCGGCAAGCGTCGAGCAAGTCCGAGCTGAGGAGCGCCCCCGAACCCCGCAAGTCTAGGATACGGACGGTTGGCCAGCTTGGGACCTCGCGGGCCCGCAGCTCTCTCACGCGAGCGCGCCCCGTGTACTTGCGGGCGTAAAGTGCGAGCGAGGGGAAGGGCGAGAGGCAGACGACGCCAGCGCCCTCGATGCGGCCGCGCTCGAGAGCCACGTCCCTGACGTGGATTGGCAACCCCTCGTAGCCTGGGGCCGCCCTGTGGGCCTCGTTTGGCTCGTCCGCGACACAGATGGTCCCGAGGCCGGCCAGCGGAAGGAGCGCGGCCGTGCGCGTGCCAACAAGCACATCCACCTCTCCCGCGCGCGCAGCCTGGTGGAGGACAGCCCTGTCTTTGCCGAGGCCGCTGTGGTAGGAGGCTACAGCGTGACCGGATGGGAGGGTGCTGCTCAGATAGCTCACGAGGCGCTCGGCAGACTCTATCTCGGGGACCAGCACCAGTGTACGCTCTCCCGCATCGAGGGTGAGGCGAGCCACAGCCGCTATGGCTTCCCGTTGCTCTCCGGTTGGCATCCTCCACAACCAGGCTCCGCCGCGCCCCACTACCTGCTCCGCTCCTCTCAGGAAGGGGACAAGATCGGCGATCGACCCATCGCCCCTGGTGGTGAAAACAGGCGCCGGTTCCGGGAGCCTGAGGATCCTCACGGCGCCCTTTCGCACCAGCTCCCGCAAAGCGCTCCTGCTCGCGCCGGTCTCGGAGAGCAAAGTCGAGGTCGTGCAGCCGGCCTCGCGTATCTCTAGAGACTCGAAAAGCTTCCGCTGGCGGGGGGCGCGGCTAAGGTCAGGCACGGGCCCTTCCTCCGGTACTACCCACTCTACGGTCTTCCGCGCCGGTGGCGCGGGGACGAGCATTACTCGTCCTTCTGTCTCGGCTTCACGCAGCCCCTCGCGGCCGAGAGTGCGCTTCAGGATGGCGCGCCCTACGAGGCTGCCCGCACTCCACGGCCAGCCTGGCGCTGGATCCAGCATCCGGTATCGCGCGGCGTCGAGGCCAGGCGGGAGCGCGGCGCGCAGTACGGTCGGGAGGGGAACGGCTGTTATCTCGGAGATCAGCTCACAGAGCTCTACGAGATCAGCGGGCAATGAGAGATCCTCCGCGAGGTCCCTTATCTCCTCCCGCGCGCGGTCGTCATCCGCGTCAGCGGCTACGACCACACCGAGGCGGTGATGGCCGGAGAGCGGCGCGACGACCGCGGTGCCGACGCGGACCCTCGCTCTGAAGCGATCCGGAACCCGGTAGCTCAAAGGCGGGAGGGCGTGGGTTGGGATGAGGAGGCTGATGCGGGCCGTGCGCGGGTTGCGTGAGGCGCGGGTAGCGGTACTGCTTGCGACCCTCGACAACTACAGGCCGGCCGCGCGACGCAGAGCGTCGGCGCGTGAGGTATTCTCCCAGGTAAAGCCAGGCTCGCGGCGGCCGAAGTGGCCGTATGCAGCGGTCCTGGTGAAGACAGGAGCCTTCAGGTCCAGGTCCCTGATGATGGCCCCGGGCCTCAGATCGAAGTGCTCCCTGATCAGGGCCCCTAGTGTAGCAGGGCCGACGTTGGCCGTTCCGAAGGTCTCCACCATCACGCTAACAGGGTGGGCGACGCCTATGGCGTAGGCGACCTGGATCATGCACCTCCGGGCGAGGCCCGCGGCGACCAGGTTCTTGGCGACCCAGCGGGCGGCGTAGGAGCCGGAGCGATCCACCTTGGTCGCGTCCTTTCCGGAGAAGGCGCCCCCGCCGTGCGGGGCCGATCCGCCGTAGGTGTCGACGATTATCTTGCGCCCGGTCAGACCTGTGTCTCCTTGAGGCCCGCCGGTGACGAAGCGTCCAGTGGGGTTCACCAGGATCTCCGCCGTGCTCTCGTCGAAGAACTCCTCCGGCATTACGGGGCGGATAACCTTCTCTACTATGTCATCCCTTATCTGATGCTCCATCCCGTCGCGGTGCTGGGCGGAGACCAGGATCTTCTCTATCCTGACGGGCCTGTCTCCCTCGTAGCGCACGGTCACCTGGCTCTTGCCGTCGGGCCTGAGGTAGGCGAGCTCGCCTGACTTGCGGACCTCTGAGAGACGGCGGGTAAGGGCGTGAGCGAGGGTTATGGGGAGCGGCATCAGCTCCTCGGTCTCCTCGCAGGCGTATCCGAACATCATCCCCTGATCTCCGGCCCCGATCTCCTCTATCTCGTTGCGGTCGCGCGCTTCGAGGGATCTGTCCACGCCCTGGGCGATGTCCGTCGACTGGGGGTCTATCGAGGTTATGACGCCGCATGTCTCGGCGTCGAAGCCGAACTTGGCCCTCGTGTATCCTATCTCGGAGACCTTCTCGCGCACGAGGGTAGGAATGTCGACGTAGGTCTCGGTGGTGATCTCCCCCGCAACGATTACCAGCCCCGTTGTCACGAGGGTCTCGCAGGCCACCCTGCTCTCCGGATCGTCCGAGATCGCGGCGTCGAGGATGGCGTCGGAGATCTGGTCCGCAATCTTGTCAGGGTGCCCTTCCGTTACGGACTCCGAAGTGAAGAGATGCGAGGTCCTGAGCTTCTGATCGTCAGCCGCGTTCCAGGCGGTTGCGCCGACCGTCTTCTGCGCCATCCTATCCCTGCCTCTCCGCGGTCATCTCCTCCAGAAGACTCTCCAAGATTACGCGTGCGACGTGGCTCTTCGAGGCCCTTGGAACGAAACGCTCTCCTTGTCGGCCCACCACGTAGACCTCGTTCTCATCGGCGCCGAATCCCACGCCTTCCTGCGATATGTCGTTACCGACAACCAGGTTCACACCCTTGGAGCCGAGCTTCTCGCGGGCGTCGGAGACCGGGTCGCCGTGCGTTGCGGCGAATCCTACCACAAAGAGTTTGGGATACCTCCCCCTGACCGCCTTCAGGATATCCGCGGTGGCTTCGAGCTCGAGGCTCAAGCCTCCATGCGAGCGCCGGATCTTCTCCCCTACCGGCGAGGCCGGCGTGAAGTCTGAGACCGCTGCGGCCATGACCAGCGCGTCGGCCTCCCCCGCGCGCCTCAAGACCTCTGCCCGCAGCTCCTCCGCCGTCTCGACGGCTGCCCACTCGGTCCCAGGCTCGCTCCCATCGACGTTGGCCGCCACCACCGAGACCTCCGCCCCGAGCCGCAGCGCCTCGCGTGCGAGGGCGAGGCCCATCTTCCCCGACGAGCGGTTCCCTATAAAGCGAACGCTGTCCATGGGTTCGTGCGTGCCGCCAGCAGTCACGAGCACCCTGAGCCCGCTCATGGGCCCCCCGAGACCTCCGAGGACCGCAGCGACCACCTCACGCACGGAAGCCATCTCCCCGTCCCGTGGCGGCATGATCCCGCAGCCGTCCTCGCGCAAGAGCCTAAGGTTCTCCTGCACCGTCGGGTGCGCTGCGGTAGCGGCGTCCAGGTCGGGTGCGATGAAGACGCGGCCCGCAGGGACCACACGCAGCCCGCGGGCAACGCGGGCGAGGGCACCGGCCGTCGCAGGCGCGAAGAGGATGGCTTCGGGGGGTTCGGATGGCTCCCTCACGGCGGGACACCCGAAGGCTGCTGGTCCGACGAAGTACCTGGCTCCAGGCTCCAGCACCACCTCCACCCGGCGGCCGGCCTCGGAGATCTCGCGCGCTATCTCGGGGGCCGTGAGGGCCCCGCAGCCAGGCCCTACAAAATGGAGGATCAAGCCCCGGCGGACCTAGGCTGCGCCCTCACCCTCCTCGGAGGGGTACCCTTCCGCTCCCAAAAAGTCATCACCGGCGGCGGTCTCATCGGCTTCTTCGGGGCGCTCCCTGAACCCAACCTCGAGCTTCCCCTCGCGCATCTCCTCGATGGCGATGCTGAGAGGGTGCTGGGAGCGGGTGTGTACCTGGGGTCCGGGGATCCCGAGCGAGTCGTTCAGGCCAAGGGTAGCCGTGTACTCGTTGATCTGTCGCGCCCTCTTGGCGCTGGCGACTACCAGCCCGTACCTCGAGTCTACCCTCTCCAGAAGCTCATCTATCTTGAGATCGTGCATCATCTGCTCCTCCTGTTACTAGCCTCTGCAGCGTCTCTATCATGTCCCTCTCGGCCTGCTCGCGGTCTCCGTTTATCACCTCGTAGTCGAACTCGTCGCGGGCGGCAACCTCCTTTAGTGCGGTCGCCATACGGCTCTCGACCGACTCCGAGGTCTCCGTCGCCCGCCTCTCCAGCCGCTTGCGGGTCTCCTCGAGGGAAGGAGCGCGGACGAAGACCATCACGGCGTCGGGACGGCGCTCCTTGATCTGCCTGGCCCCCTGGAGCTCGATCCTGAGTATAACCGACCGGCCGCTCTCGAGGAGGTCCTCGACGCTTTGCCTCGGGGTGCCGTAGAGGTTGCCGGAGTACTCGGCCCACTCGAGAAGGCGGTCCTCCTCGATCCAGCGTTCGAACTCTGCGCGGGACAGGAAGACATGGTCCCTGCCGTCGATCTCGCCATCGCGCGGCTTGCGGGTGGTGGCCGAGGCTATGAGCGCCAGCTGTGGGAGCGCCTCGAGCGCGGCCCCGATCAGGGTGTCCTTACCCGCCCCCGAGGGGCCTGAAACGACGATCAGTCTTCCTCGCACCCCAGAGCCCTGATCAAACGGTCTCGCTGGCCGTGGGTGAGCCCTACGAGGGTCTTTGACCGGCTTACCCCTGCCTCCCTCATAATCCTCGTGACCTTTATGCGCCCCATGCCTCTCACGGCAAGCAGCATCTCCTCGACCTTGGCACCTTTGAGCTCCTCGGAGGGGTCCATGAGTAGATCGTAGATGCCAAGTTCACCGCTCTTGAGCATCCGTTTGGTCGCGGCCCTGGCAAAGCGCACCCTGTTTGCCTCCTCGAGCGCGCTCTTCCGCTCCTGGGTCGTCCTCTCTGGTGCCCGCCTCAACATCGACCGGCTAGTATACCACCGGCGGAGGCCTTCCGCCGTTTAGCCGTATATATACCGCAAGCGTCCGGTGAGGTCAGAGGCCTTGAGCGCAGCCTCATCAAGGTAGGTCGCGAACTCCGCCAGTATCTCTTTTGGATCCCGCACAAAGCTCGCCGTGCCGACCTGCACCGCGGTCGCGCCCGCCAGCATGAACTCCGCCACGTCCGTTCCGCTCGTGACGCCACCGCTACCAAGGACCGGCACGCCGACAGCACGCGAGACCTCGTAGACGGCACGTAGAGCAAGAGGCTTTATGGCGGGACCAGAGAGACCGCCCCTTACAAGCACTTCTTGCCTTCCGGCGTCTATGGTGAGCGCGGGGATGGTGTTCATGACGGTCAGCGCGTCAGCCCCCGCTGACTCCGCGGCCAGAGCATTCTCGACGACGCCTTCGAAGGTCAACTTGGCGAAGATCGGCTTTCCGGGGACGGCTCTCCGGCAGGCCGCGACCACCTCCTCCACGGAGTCAGGAGTAGCGCAAAAGGTAAGTCCACCGCACTCCACGTTGGGACACGAGAGGTTGAGCTCTATCCCCGCTACTCGCTCGTCGCTGCCGACTCTCCCGCAGAGTGCGCCGAACTCGTCCACGGTCTCCCCTGCTACAGAGACAAACAGGGGCAGGCCTAGGTCGAAGGCGCCGAGGTCTTGCAGAAAGTGTTCCACACCCGGGTTCTGGAGTCCTATGGAGTTGACCATCCCTGCCGGGGTCTCGGCGACGCGAGGCGGCGGGTTGCCGGCCCTTGCCTCCGGGGTAGTGGTCTTGGGCAGTATCGCCCCGTAGACACCCTCGACTTCGCCTAGCGCCTCCTTCGCCAGCGTGCCAGAGGCGGGGATCAGGGGCGTCTCCAGCGCGATGCCGCAGAGCTCGACCGCGAGCTTCTCTGCGGTCGCTCTCTCCCTCACTACCACGCGAGAGCCTCGGCACGAAAGACCGGTCCCTCTACACACGACCTGACGTAGCCGCCTTTCTCTACGGGCACCACGCACCCGTTGCACGATCCGTTGCCGCAGCCCATCCTCTCCTCCACGGAGAGCTGGCAGATACTACCCTCACCGGCGGCCCGCTTGACGGCTGCAAGCATCGGGTTGGGGCCGCAGGCGTAGACCGCGTCGTAGGCTTGGAGGTCTGGTACGGCGTCGAGGACCGTGCCCCCAGCTCCCACGGACCCGTCCATCGTCGCGACCGTGACACCGGGGAACTGCCTGGCGATCTCCGCCGTACGCTCGTCGGCGAAGCCGAGGAATATATCGTGGTGAAGGCCTAACTGGTCGAGACGCCCGCTGAGAAGTTTGAGCGGCGCCACCCCAACGCCCCCGCCAAGCAGGGCGGAGCGACCGGCGGACGCGTTGATCGCGAAGCCTCTGCCGAGGGCAGCGGTGACCTCTATGTGCGATGCGCGGTCGAGAAGCGCCGTGCCGCGGCCGCGCACCTCGAAGAGGAGGCTCGCCCTCTCCCCTTCGTGGTCGTAGAAGGAGAACGGCCTAGCCAGGAGAGGGTCAAGGATGGTCGGGGATAGGTTTGAGCGCGCCATCACGAACTGCCCGGGTTCGACAGAATGTGGCCAGCAGTAGTGGAGCAGGGTGTAGTTGCCTACCCTCTCGCGGTCCTCGACGTGTACGCTGTAGAACTTCACGCCCTCGCCACGTAGAGACCCTGCAGGGAGTTCACACGCCTGGCGCCGCCTCGGATCCCCGCCTCGATGCCCTGTACGGCCGCCGCTGCTGCCGCCAGGGTGGTTATACAGGGTACGCCGTGCATCAGGGCTTTGCGCCGGATCAGGTATCCGTCGGTGCGCGCACCGCGGCCCCACGGGGTATTGAGGATCAGGTCAACCCCGCCCTCCTCGATGAGGCCGAGCACGTCCTCCCCGAGCTCCCCTATCTTCGGCACCACCGTTACCGGCAAGCCGTTGTTCTTCAGGACCTCGGCCGTGCCCTCGCTCGCGGAGATCTCGAACCCAAGGTCAGCGAAGGCGCGCGCTATCAGCACCACAGCCCGCTTGTCGCGGTTGGCGACGGAGATGTAGACCCGGCCAGATGCTGGAAGCTTCTGGCCCGCCGCGGTGAGGGCCTTGGCAAAGGCGCCCCCGAAGGTGCGGTCTATGCCCATTGCCTCCCCCGTCGAGCGCATCTCGGGGCCGAGCAGCGGGTCTACATCGGCGAACCTGTCGAAGGGGAAGACCGGTGCCTTGACCGAGAAATGCCCGTTGTGCGACCTGCCCAGCCGCATGTCCCTCAGCTTCTCTCCGAGGAGCACCCTGGTCGCCACTTTTGCGAGCGGGACGCCGGTCGCCTTGGAGATAAAAGGCACGGTGCGCGAGGCGCGCGGGTTGCACTCGATAACCAGCACGTCCTCGCCACGAACGACGAACTGCACGTTCATGAGCCCAACGACGCCGACGGCGAGCGCTAGGCGCCGCGTGTAGTCCTCGATCCGCTCCAGCAAGGCCCTGTGGATGGTGATGGGCGGCGTGACGCACGAAGAGTCCCCCGAGTGCACCCCTGCCTCCTCTACGTGCTCCATGATCCCGCCGAGGTAGACGTCCTCACCATCGCAGACGGCATCAACGTCTACCTCGACGTAGTCTTCCTTGAACTTGTCCACGAGGGTCGGGTGCTCTGTGCTGGTGTCCGCGCTGGCGCTCAGGTAGAGGTCGAGGTCGTCGTTGTCGTAGACGATCTCCATCCGCCTTCCACCCAGTACGTAAGATGGCCTCACGACCACGGGATAGCCGAGCCCTCGGGCCACCTCCCTTGCCTCCTCCGGCGTAGTAGCCGTGCCGAAGCGGGGGTGCGGGATGCCGAGCTCAGTAAGGAGCCTGCCGAAGCGCGAGCGGTCCTCGGCGAGGTCTATGGCGTCAGGGGAGGTGCCGAGGATCTTAGCGCCCGCCTTTTCGAGCTCGTGCGCGAGCTTGAGCGGGCTCTGGCCGCCGAACTGCAGGATCACACCCTCTGGCCGCTCCCTCCTGATCACCTCTATGACGTGCTCCGCTGTTAGCGGCTCGAAGTAGAGGCGCGTCGAGGTGTCGTAATCGGTGGAGACGGTCTCCGGGTTGGAGTTGACCATTACCGCGTCGAACCCACTCTCTTTGAGCGCGTAGCTCGCGTGCACACAGGCGTAGTCGAACTCTATACCCTGCCCAATTCGGTTGGGCCCGCTTCCGAGGACGACGACGGAGGGGTTCTCTCCGCGCTCCACCTCGTCCTCGACCTCGTAGGTAGAGTAGTAATATGGGGTGCGCGCGGGGAACTCCCCCGCGCAGGTATCCACGGACTTGTATGTGGGTGAGATCCCAAGCGCCTGCCTGACGCCCCGAACCACCTCCATGGAGGTGCCCGACGCCGAAGCCAGAGCGTCGTCGGTGAGCCCGATCCGCTTGAGCTCCCGCAGCTGCTCCGCACCCAAGGGACCGGAGATCGAAGCCTCCGCAGCCACGATCCTCGCAATAGAAGCTATGAAGAAGGGGTCTATGCGCGTCTTGGCGTGGATCTCCGGTATGTCGGAGCCCGCGCGCAGGGCGTCGAAGATGGCGAAGATGCGGTAAGGGCTAGGCTCGTCGAGGTAGGCCTCGACGTCGCGCGAGTCAACCTCGAGAGAGGCCATGGCCTTCATGAGGCTCTCTGTAAAGGTCCTGCCTATCGCCATGACCTCGCCTACGGAGTGCATCCGCGTCGTAAGCCGCGCCGCCGCCCCGGGAAACTTCTCGAAGGCGAAGCGCGGTATCTTGGTCACAACGTAGTCGAGCGCCGGCTCGAAGGAGGCTGGCGTAGCTCGCGTTATGTCGTTTGGGATCTCATCCAGCGAGTACCCCACAGCGAGCTTGGCCGCTATCTTCGCGATCGGAAACCCCGTAGCCTTGCTCGCCAGAGCGCTGGACCTGCTCACCCGCGGGTTCATCTCGATCACATAGAACTCATCACTCTCAGGGTCAACCGCAAACTGAATGTTGGACCCCCCGGTCTGAACTCCAATCTCTCGTATTATGCGTAGAGATGCGGTGCGGAGGGTCTGGTACTGCTTATCGGAGAGGGTCTGGGCAGGGGCTACGGTAATGGAGTCGCCCGTATGGACACCCATGGGGTCGAGGTTCTCTATGGAGCAGATAACTACGACGTTATCTGCGAGGTCGCGCATGACCTCGAGCTCGAACTCCTTCCAGCCGGCTATGCTCTTTTCGACGAGGGCGCTCCTTACGGGGCTGGCATCGAGGCCGTCGAGGACGGCGCGGCGGAGCTCGCGGTGGTCTCTGGCTATTGCGCCGCCCTTACCGCCCAAGGTGAAGCTGGGGCGGATGATCAGGGGGAAGCCTATTGCGTGAGCTAACTCCTCGGCTTCGGCGGGGGTGCGCACCGTGCGGCTATCCGGTACTTTGAGCCCGATACGCTGCATTGCCTCGCGGAAGAGGCGGCGATCCTCGGCCTTGCGGATGGACTCGACCGAGGCCCCCAGCAACTCTACGCCGTAGTCGAAGAGGACGCTCGCCTCGTGCAGCTCGACGGCGAGGTTGAGGGCGGTCTGGCCGCCGAGGGTTGGGAGGAGGGCGTCGGGACGCTCGCGGCGGATGATCTCTTCGATGGTACCGGCGGTGAGAGGCTCTACGTAGGTCGCGTCGGCGACCTCTGGGTCGGTCATTATGGTGGCCGGGTTGGAGTTCGCGAGGATGACGCGGTAGCCCTCGTCGCGCAGGGCGCGGCAGGCCTGGGTGCCTGAGTAGTCAAACTCTGCGGCCTGCCCGATGACGATGGGACCGGAGCCGACTATCAGGATGCTCGAGATGTCGTCGCGTCGCGGCACCTAGGCGGGGCTCTTCTCGGAGACGTTTTGCACGAACTCGTCGAAGAGATAGCCAGAGTCACGGGGACCCGGGCTGGATTCTGGATGGTACTGCACGCTCCAGGCGCGCACGGAGGGGCTCTCGATGCCCTCTACGGTGGCGTCGTAGAGGTTGCGGTGGGTCAGCTCTACGCCATCGGGCAGGGTATCCTCGCGCACGGCGAAGCCGTGGTTCTGGCTCGTGATCTCGATCTCCCCCGTCTTGAGGTTCCGCACTGGGTGGTTCGCGCCGTGGTGTCCGAAGGGCATCTTGTAGGTCTCGCAGCCGAGGGCGAGCCCGAGTAGCTGGTGCCCGAGGCAGATGCCGAAGACGGGAACCTCGCCAAGGAGAGGGCGCAGGGTGTTTACTGCATCCTCGAGAGCGGCGGGGTCTCCCGGTCCGTTGGAGAGGAAGATACCGTCAGGGTCCGCGCCGAGTATGTCGTTCGCGCTCGTAGAGGCCGGCATCGCGAGCACAGAGGCGCCGCGGCTACGGAGCTCTTTGTAGATAGAGCCTTTCACACCGTAGTCGAGGGCTGCGACGCGGCAGCGCTCTTCGCCAAAAGAGGGGAGAAACATCGGCTCCTCGAGCTCGGAGATCGTCGATGCGAGGTCCAGACCGACCATAGACGGGTGGGCTTCCGCCTTCACCCTCAGGAGAGAGGGATCATGTTCGACGGTCGAGATCACACCGCGCATAGCGCCCTTGTCGCGCAGGTGCCGCGTCAGGGCGCGGGTGTCTATGGCCTCGACGCCGATGACGCCGCTCTCCTGGAGCAGGGTAGCGAGGGAGCGGTCGCTAGCCCAGTTGCTCGGGTGCGAAGTGTACTCGCGCACAAGCACGCCCGCTGCCTGCACCTTGCGCGACTCCTCGTCGCCGGGGATCACCCCGTAGTTGCCGATCAGGGGATAGGTGAAGAGCACGATCTGGCCCCTGTAAGAGGGGTCAGTGATGGTCTCCTGGTAGCCGACCATGCTCGTCGTGAAGACGACCTCGCCCGCTACCTCACCCCCGCCGGCGAAAGTCCATCCCTCGAAAACTGCCCCGTCCTCGAGTACTATAGACGCCCTGCTACGCACGTACTCCAAACCTAGCTCCAACACGATCGTGGACAAGCTCACCACCAACTATAGTAGCCGCAACCCTACCCGTCAGCCGGCGTCCGAGATAAGGGGAGTTCGAGGACCTGCTCGAGAGCGACTCCTTAGCTACGGTCCAGCTCTCAGAGAGGTCGACGAGAGCGAGGTCAGCGGGAGCCCCTACCCGGAGAGACCCACTCCCGTTGACCCAGCGCCCAGGGGCGCAGCTCATCGCCTCGACGAGGCGGGGGAGCGGGAGCTCTCCGCCAAGCACGAGCTCGGTGTAGAGGGCCGAGAAAGCCGTCTCGTGACCGAGAAAGCCAGGAGCGGCCTCCTGAAGTGGCAGCTCCTTCTCCTCTGAGGCGTGTGGCGCGTGATCTGTGGCGACGAAGTCGATGATTCGGTCTCGCAGAGCACCCATCACGCCGCTTCGGTCTCTCTCGGGCCTCAAGGGCGGGTTCACCCTGTACATGCCGTCGAGCGTGGAGATCAGGTCGTCGGTGAGGGTCAGGTGATGCGGGGTGGTGTCCGCGGTGAGGTCCGCGCGGCCCTTGAAGAAACCGACGAGAGCCGCAGAGAGATCCGTGCTCACGTGGGTTATGTGGACCCGCGCCCCGGTCTCGGCGGCCAGCACGAGCGCCGTCGCCGTCGCGGCGTCCTCGGCGCTGGCCGGGGTGCCAGGGACTCCTGCGAGCGCTGCGCAGGCCCCTTCGTGGACGACGCCGGTCGCCAAGGTGTGGTCCTCGCAGTGCAGGATCACGGGTAGCCCAGAGCTCCTGGCATAGAGCATCGCGTTTCTGAGTACGCCGGCGGACTGGGTTCCGAGCCCGTCGTCGGAGACGCAGAACGCACCGGCCTCCCTCAAGAGCCGCATCTCGGTCAATCGCTCTCCCTCGAGCCCCATGTGGAGCGCTGCGGAGACGTAGGCCCTCACCCTGGATTCGCGCTCGATGCGCCTGACCAGCCCGCTCACTACCACGGGTTTGTCAACGACGGGGTCGGTGTTGGGCATCATGACCACGGTCGTGAAGCCACCGGAGGCGGCCGATGCCGAGCCGCTCTCTATGCTCTCCTCGTCCTCGCGGCCCGGTGTGCGCCAGTGGGCGTGCACGTCAACGAAGCCAGGGAAGAGGTGAAGACCGTCGGCGTCTATCTCCCGCGCTCCCCGCAGGCCGTCCTCGATCTGGGCAATACGCCCAGACGAGACGCGCACGTCGGTAACGGCATGTATGCCCGCGCTCGGGTCGAGAACGCGAGCATGACGGATTACCAGTTCGGCGGGGTCCCCAATCACGCGGCGACCTCGTGGGCTGCGCCCGTGGCGAGGGCGAGGACCGCCGAGCGGACGTGGGACCCTGCGGCTACTTGGTCGGGGATCAGGGAAGACCCGTCGAGCACTACCTCGCCGGAGATCTCCACCCCCCTGTTGACTGGGCCAGGGTGCATGACCATGACCCCCCTTTCGAGGTGCCGCCCCGCTACCCCGTAGAAGCGGGCGTACTCCGCTACCGACGGTACTCTGGCGCCGGTCATGCGCTCCCTCTGGAGCCGCAGCATGTAGAGCACCGCGGCCCCCCAGTCGAGCGCGTCGTCTATGGAGGAGAGAACCGGCAGGCCCCAGGCGTCGAGCGGGAGGAGCGTGCGCGGAGCGACGAGGGCCACCTCCATGCCCGCCGCGCAGAACGCCGGGATAACGCTGCGCGCGACCCTGCTGTGCAGTATGTCCCCAACTATTGCGACGCGCCTTCCGGCCAGCTCGTCGAATCCGCCGAGGGAGCTGCTCAGGGCGTAGAGGTCGAGGAGGGCCTGCGTTGGGTGTTGGCCGCAGCCGTCGCCCGCGTTGATGACGGCCGCGCCGGTGTGGCGTGCGGCAAGGGCGGCGGCGCCCGTAGCGGGATGGCGGAGCACTATGGCGTCGGCCCCGAGGCGGTCGAGGGTGACTACGGTGTCTACGAGGGATTCACCCTTGGCTATAGCCGAGCCTTTCTCGGAGAGCGAGATCACATCCGCCCCACATCTTCTGGCCGAGAGCTCGAAAGACACCGCAGTACGGGTCGAGGATTCGAAGAATGCCAGACACACCGTCTTTCCCGCGAGCGTCTGCTCGAGGCCACCTCTGGCGTGGGCGAGCGCGAGATCAAGGATCTCCCGCAGCTCTTCCCTGCTGGCGTCCTCGAGCGTCAAGAAGTTCCTAGTCCCCAGCGACGATCACCCCATCCCCCACGTCTGTCTCCCTCAGGTTCACAAGCACGCGCTCGCCACGCGAGGTCGGCACGTTCTTCCCGACGTAGTCAGCCCTTACCGGAAGCTCCCTGTGCCCCCGATCCACAAGGACAGCGAGCCGGATGGCGGCGGGCCGCCCAAGCTCGAGGAGCGCGTCCATCGCCGCCCGAGCGGTCCTCCCCGTAAAAAGTACATCGTCAACGAGCACGATCACACGCCCCGTGACCTCGAAGGGAACCCTGCTCCCCTTCAACTCGGGCTCCTCACCGGCCAGATCGTCCCTGTGCAACGTTATGTCGAGCGAGCCGACCGGTACGTCGATGCCCTCGAAGAGGGCGATGTTCTCAGAGATTCGCCGCGCCAGCGGAGCCCCGCGCGTGAGCACCCCGACGAGCGCCAGCCCTCCGAGGTTGGATGCGTTTCTCTCTAATATCTCGTGCGAGATGCGGCGCAACGAACGGTCGATTCCGTCGGCGGTGAGCGCGCTCGAGTGCGTGCGGTCGCGCACGCCTGCTCGGTCCAAGCTCTAACCTCCTTCGCGCCTCGCTGGACGCCGTTAAAGGCCGGTTATCTCGTTGGCGGCTACGCTACCAGAGCGCGAAAGAAGCGTCAAGTGCGAGGGCGGATGCGCGAAGCTCCGCCGCGATGGACGAGTCGAACTCGAGCCCCTCCCCAGTGACCGGATGCTCGAAGGCCAGACGCTCGGCGTGCAGCCAGAGCCGCCTGCCGGGAAGGGCTTCCCCATAGAGAGGATCCGCATATACAGGGTGCCCGATAGCAGAGAGGTGGACCCGGATCTGGTGCGTCCTCCCCGTCTCCAGGCGCACCACTACCATGGTATGCCCTGCCGCCTCCCCGAGCACCTCGAAGTGCGTCACCGCTGGCCTGCCCACGCCCGCGGTCATGAGCGTCGGGTTCTCAGGGTCCCTGCCCACGGGTGAGTCAACGGTCCCCGTCCGCGGCAACCCCTCCCCGACGACGACGGCCCTGTAGAGGCGCCGAACAGTGCGTCCGCTCATCTGTGCAACGAGCCGCGAATAGGCAGGCTCCCCCTTCGCGAGCACCATAAGACCGGATGTGTCCCTATCCAGCCGGTGAACGACCCCCGGACGATCCGGATCCACGCCGCCAGAGATCCCCCTACCTATGAGCGCGTTTACCAGCGTCCCCGAGGGATGCCCAGCGCCAGGGTGCACGACGAGCCCAGCCGGCTTGTCCACCACGAGCACATGATCGTCCTCGAAGACCACACGAACGGGTATCTCCTCAGGTGATATGCCTTCCTCGGGGAGCCGCGCCTCGACCCGCTCCCCTCCACGCACTCTGTGCGACGCAACAGCCTCCTCGCCATCGATGAGCAAAGCCTTCTCTTGTATTATGCGTTTAATCTGGCTACGGCTGGTCTGCAGGCGACGAGCAGCGAGGAGATCCAGGCGTTCCCCTGCTTCGGAGGGTTCCACGTCGAAGGTGCGGAGGGGCATGTAGGCTAGCTGAGGTGTGGCGAGAGGAGCTTGTGGACTTTGTCCCCGTCGATGCCGCGTACAAGTACCGTCTTGTCCCTGCTCGCGGAGCCCCGGACCACGGTTACGTTCGAGCGAGGGGTTCCGAGAAGGTCGGCCAGGAAGCGCTCGACTTCGGCGTTGGCTCTCCCGTGGGTGGGGGGAGCCGCGACCCTTAGCTTGAATGCGCACGCGCCGTAGGGGCCATCGACAGAGGAGCGCTTCGCACCAGGCGAGACCCTCAGGTTGAGGAGGATACCCTCTCCGGTGGCGGTGACGTAGCCGTTACTCACGCCGGCGCAGAAAGCGGCTGGCGCGGAAGATACGATTTTTCCTCTGCTCTCCCGCGGAGGACTCGGGGCGCTCTTCACCCTCGAAGAAGCTCTCCGAGCTTTTCTCCTCGGCGAGAGTAGGCTCCTCCCGCTCGACCTCTTCTTCCGCAGCGGGCTCTTCGGCCACCGGTTCATCCTGCGCAACGGGGGGCACCTCTGGTTCTTGGCTTGTGGCAGGGGGCTCCGCGCTGGCTGTGGAGGGTTCGACCTCCGGCTCCTCGAGCTCTGGTTCGGGCTGCGACTCCTCGCTCGTTGTCTCCACCGGCTCGATGTGCCGGGTGGCTGTGTCATCCTCGGTGGCTTGGTCTTCCTCCGGGGTATCGGCGGGTTGCGGTCCGGGGGCCTCGTACTCTGGAGCAGACTCCTCGTGGACGGCGGCCTCGCGGGCTACGGCTATAGACTCCGTATCCAGCCGCTCGCGCAGGGAGGCTTCGATCTCCTTCGCCGAGACTACCTCCATGTTCTCCATCATGTCCATGTAGGTCTTTAGCAGGTGTCGGAAGTCGTTTGCGAAGCCCCTCTTCGCCTCCTGCAGGGCCTCGTAGGACTCCTGGACCCGCTCGACCCGAGCCGAAGACTCGGCAAGCATCCGGTGGGAGCGGGCCTTGGCCTCCCGGATCGTGAATTCCGCCTCCCTGTTCGCGCTCTGCCTCAGATCCTCGGCCTCGCGGGTAGAGGTCCTGCGCAGGTCGTTGGCAGCCTCCTCGGCGTGGACCAGAGCTGCCCGGATAGAGCCCTCCAGGTCCTCGAACTGCTGCAGGCGCTCGCGCAGGCTGGAGATCTCCTCTCTCATCCTCGAGTTGTCAGTGTAGCTGCGCTCGAACTCGTCGGCGACGGCGTCGAGGAAGTCGTCTACCTGGTTGGCGTCGTAGCCGCGGAAGCTGTTCTTGAACTCTTTACGCCTTACGTCTATCGGCCGGATAGGCATGTTAGATCACCCCGTTACAGGTTCGATGAAGTTGGCAATGACAAGGAGCAGCAGGGAATGAGCGATGTACAGGCCGAAGATTGCGATCATCGGGGAGAGGTCGATACCGAAACCGCCGAGCTGGAGCATCGGTATCCGGCTCCGGATGGGCCAGAGTATCGGGTTGGTGATCGCACGCACGGCGTCGTAGATCGCCTGGAAGAAACCACTCGAAGGGTATGAAGGAAACCAGGAGAAGAGGATCGAGGCGATGATGGCACCTAGCAGGATGTAGAAAGCGTAGTCGACGACCTTTGAGAGCAGACCTGCCACGCTGTAAGAGAACTCTTGCAGGAGGATGGCCATTATCACCCAAGGCCCCGCGCCCGCTCGGTCGCTGCGTTGACCCCGTCGTATACGGCGGCGACGAACCCTGCCTTCTCCATCGCGACGAAGGCGGCCGCCGTCGTCCCGCCCGGCGTCATCACCTCGTCACGCACCTGGTGGGCGCTCCTGTCCTTGAGGAGGACGGCGGTGCCCCCTATGGTCTCTACCACGAGCCTGCGGGCGACGTCGCGCGGTATTCCCTCCCTGACACCCGCCTGTATCAGGGCATCGGCGAAGAGCGCGACGTAAGCGGGGCCGGACCCGTGAAGCGCAGTAGCCGCGTCGAAGAGGCGCTCGGGCAGCTCCATCACGTCCCCTACGTGCCCGAAGATGTCCATTACCGTAGGTAGAGCCGCCCTCCCTGGCTCGTTCGAGGTGACGACGGCCGAGCCAAGACCTACCGAGGCGCAAACGTTGGGCATCACGCGCAGCACCGCGGTCCCAGGCGGCAGCCTCTCGGAGATGCTGGCTATGGAGACCCCGGCGGCGACGCTGGTCACGGCCTTGCCCTCGATGGCTGGGGATATCTCCATCAAGACCTGAGCGACGTCCCAGGGCTTGACGGCAGCGACGACGAGGTCGCTGCGCTCTGCGAGCTCGCGGTTGGAGGAGGTGGTGTGTACCCCGTATTTCTCGTAAGGCGCGAGGTGTTCGGGATGGATGTCGCTGACCGCCAGATCGAAGTCCCCCGAGTCGGCGAGGCGCACAAGGAGCGAGCCCCCGATCTTGCCCGCCCCGATTATCCCGACCTGCTTCAAAGCTGGTTGAAGAAAGCCCGCTCTGCGATGCGCTTGCGCTCCTCTGCGCTCACCTCGACGTTACGCGGGGTGAGGAGGAAGACCCTGCTCGCGACGGTCTGGATGTGGCCGTCGAGCGCGTAGGTGAGGCCCGCGCAGAAGTCGACCATCCTGCGCGCGAGATCTCCGTCTACGTTCTGGAGGTTGAGGATGACGGGCTGCTGGCGCTTGAAGCGGTCGGCAAGGGCCTGGGCGTCGTTGAAGCTCGATGGCTCTAGAACGCTCACCCTTGTGGGGCGCTGGTCTGGCACGGCGCGCAGGTGGGGTGGGTTACTCTGTCCGCCACCGTAGCGCTCGCTCCTGCTCGGACCCTCGCTGCCGAAGAGGTCGCCCAGGGAGGTACCGAAAGCAGAGGAACGTTCCGCCCGACCGAGGCGACGGACGGCGGGACCGGGCTCGTCGTCGCGCGCCCCGTTCGCGTAAGGATCCTTGCCGTGGTGACGGCCTTCTTCCTCTTGCTCGTCGTAGTAATCATCGTCGTCGACGCCGAAGCCGAACCAGGCCGCGACTCGCTCCAGACGATCCCTAACTCCCATGTTGCCTCCTCACGGGCCATCCTCCCCAAATAACGCTCGCCCGATCCTGACTAGAGTCGCCCCCTCTTCGACCGCCACTCCATAATCACCGCTCATCCCCATAGAGAGTTCCGAGAGATCGAAGTGCGGGCTCCAACTTGGCCTTAGCCTATCACGGATCGCACGAAGTTTCGCGAAAACATAGCGTACATCCTCGGGGTCTTCAACAAGTGGAGCAATGGTCATGAACCCCCTCGCCAGAACCCTCCCTCCCGTCCCCGCCGCGGTCTCGAGCAGAGCCTCGACCTCGTCACCTGCGACGCCGTACTTGGAGTCCTCACCGCTTACGTTTACCTGAAACAGGACCTCGACGGAACCGTCATCAGAGGCCCGCCCGGCGAGCTCGTGTATCAGCCTTACCGAGTCCACAGAATGAATGAGGCTCACGCGGGGGACCACGATCTTCGCCTTGCGCCGCTGGAGGTGGCCGATAAAGTGCCAATCGAAGCGGTCCCCGAAGAGATCCTGCTTGTGGACGAGATCCTGCGCCGTGTTCTCGCCAAGGAGGTCGGCGCCAGCCTCGGCCAGGGTCGAGATCTGCTCTGGTGAGTAGTACTTGCTGGCCACGAGGATTCTGGCTTCGTCCGGTCCGCGTCCGCTGCTCTCGAGGGCGGCCGCTACGTGTTCGCGCACGCGCGCGAGGCTCTTCCGCACTCCGGCCTGCGTGCGCGCGCTCACGAGGCCACCTTCACAACCGCGGCAAGGTTGCGCCCCGTCAGGGGGCCCTGCTTGCGGTGCGAGTAGAACAGGTCGGGCCGACACCCCGTGCACAGCCCGAGATCTCCGACCTCCTCAACGCCCTCCCGCTCGAGGTCGGTCCGGATGGCCGCGGGCAATGAGAGACGGCGCCCCGAGACCACGCCAGCCCCGAACTCCAGCGCGAACTTCCCCGCCAGCTCCTCAGAGACCTCGTAGCAGCAGTCCCGGATACACGGCCCGATGTAGGCTCGCACCGACGCCTCCCCCATCTCCCGCACGGCTTTCCCTGCGACCCCGGAGAGCGTTCCACGCCATCCGGAGTGGACTATCCCTACACCGCGCTCGCCGACTAGCGCTACGGGCACGCAATCGGCGACGGCGACGGCCAGGCAGAGGTCTTCGCTCGATGTGACCATCGCGTCGGCCTCGCCGGCGAACCCTGCATCAGCTACCCTCACTACTGTATCCCCTGCGACCTGCCGCACCCAGGCGGATGCCCGTCGGCCCATCGCTTCCCTTATCAGGGAGAGGTTCTCATCGACAGCAGCAGGGTCGTCGCCGACCTTCCTGGAGACGTTCAGGCTGTCGTATGGACTCCGCGAGACGCCGCCGCGTCTGGTGAAAAACCAGATCCTGGCGCCTTCGGGTTCGGGGTCGGGCGCGACGTAGGCGGCACCCCCTGCCGCTACTTGTGCAGCGGCACCGTAGCGAGCGTGGGAGAGATCTAGGCGCACGCCTAGAGGTGGGCCTACCGGCGCCTGAGGAAGGCCGGGATGTCGAGAACGTCGCCCTCGGGGGCGGGAGCCTCTTCTTCCCTCGGCTCTGCTGTGGCCGGACGCTCGGTGCGGCGCTGGGCCGCGGCGAGGCGCTGGTCGAAGCCCGTAGCGATGACGGTCACGCTCACCCTCTCGCCATAGGTCTCGTCGATGACAGCCCCGAAGATCAGGTTCGCATCCTGGTGCGCGGCGTTGTGGACGATCTCGGCGGCCTCATTGACTTCGAAGAGCCCGAGGTCGTTGCCGCCCGTGATGTTGAGGATGAGACCGGTCGCGCCCTCGATGCTCGCCTCGAGCAAGGGGCTCGAGATCGCCAGCTTCGCCGCCTCCGCGCCCCTGTTCTCGCTGCTCGACTCGCCAATGCCCATCAACGCGGAACCAGAGTTCTCCATAATCGTGCGCACGTCGGCGAAGTCGAGGTTTATAAGACCCGGCACCGTGATGAGGTCAGTGATGCCCTGTACACCCTTCCTGAGGATGTCGTCCGCCATCCTGAAGGCGTCCATCATGCTGGTCCGCTTCTCGGCCACCTGCAAGAGCCTGTCATTGGGGATGATGATCAGAGCATCAACGTTCTCTTTGAGACGCTTTATGCCCTCCTCGGCGTAGGTCGAGCGCCGCCTCCCCTCGAACGCGAAGGGCCTCGTGACGACCCCTACGGTCAAGGCACCGGAGTCGCGGGCGATCTTGGCCACCACAGGGGCAGCTCCCGTGCCCGTGCCACCGCCCTTGCCAGCGGTGACGAAGACCATGTCGGCGCCCCTGATCGCCTCCTCGATCTCGGCCTTGTTCTCCTCTGCGGCCTCAGCCCCTATCTTCGGATCCGCCCCCGCCCCGAGGCCGCGGGTGATCTTCTCCCCTATGTGGATCTTCTGGTCCGCATCGGTCATCTGGAGGGCCTGAGCATCCGTGTTGACCGCTATGAACTCAACCCCCTGCAAACCAGAGTTGATCATTCGGTTCACGGCGTTGGTCCCCCCACCGCCAATGCCTACAACTTTTATTACCGCCAGATAGCTCGTCCCCGCGTCCAACATCGTCTCTCTAACCCTCCATCGCCTGCTCTAGGGCCTCGGCCGGCCTATCCTCCCCTAAACCAGCTCCTGACCGCCTCCACAATGCTACCAAAACTAGTCGCCCCTGTACCTTTACTCTTCGGTCTAAGGTCATCGTTTTTAGCCGCGAAGTATAGCAGACCTACAGAGGTTGCATACTGAGGTTTCCGTACAGGTTTAACCTCGCCGCGAACACGACGTGGAGCCGCGGTACGGGCGCGCATCCCGAGGATGTCTTCGGCGAGGTCGGCCATACCGTCGAGTAGGGAGCCGCCGCCGGTAAGGATGGCGCCCCCTGGGAGCAGGTTACGGAGGTGGGTATCATCGAGGGAGTCGCGGACGTACTCGAGGACCTCGCGGGCGCGATACTCGAGGATCTGGCTCATGAAGTTAGCGTTATAGTAGCGACCGTCGAGCTTGATGGCGGCTACGGGATCCACATCGCTCGAGAGCACGATCCCGTGGCGGAGCTTCAGTTTCTCGGCTTTGCTGTAGGAGATCTTCAGGCCGTAGGCGACGTCGGAGGTGAAGTTCTCGCCGCCTATTGGAATGACAGCGGTATGGGTAAGAGCGCCCTTCAGGAAGGCAGCTATATCTGTGGTGCCGCCGCCAATGTCTATAAGAACGACGCCGGACTCGCGCTCGGGGTCGAGGAGGCACGCCTCGGCAGAGGCGAGAGGTTCGAGCACGACGCGCGAAACTCTGACCCCACAATCCTCGACTATGCGCAACAGGTTCTGGATGCTCGAGACCGCTCCGCTAACGATGTGGGCCCGCATTGTCACCTTGCGGGCCGCGAGCCCAACCGGGTTTTTGACGCCCTCCGAGCCGTCGAGGACGTAGCCGCGGGGGATGACGTGCATCACTCGCTCGTCCTCGTCGAGGTCAAGAAGCCCTCTAGCCTCGCCATCGAGCTTCTTGACGAACCTCTCCGTTATCGTCAGGTTCCTCGAGCGATTGAGGAGGGTGACCTCGGTGTTGAAAGATGAGATATGGCTTCCGGCGATGCCTACGACTACGGACCCGCCGTGCACCCCGCACGCCTCGATTGCCGCGGCCACCGACTCTGCGGCAGCCTGGCGGTCCACGACGACGCCACGCTTGAGCCCGTGGCTAGGGGCCTCCCCCTTCGAGAGCACCTCTGCCCATCCTCGCCTCGCGTCCACCTGCCCCGCGAGGGCAACGATCTTGGTGGTACCCACGTCTATCCCATAGACAAGAGACTGCGCCACAGACCGTCTCCTCTAACCTTCCGGCCCGCCACTCGACCAGCCACCGACAACCACCCTCTGCGAGGTACGGAGGTCGAAGATCCTGGCCTCCGGATGCTCGCTCATGATCCCCTCCAGAGCCCTCGCCTGCTCGGCTTCTACGGCACCCGAGAAAACCACGCGGCGGCCCTCCACGGTTGCCTCGATGCCGCCAGGGCCGGCCTCGTCCAGCGAGTCGAGCCTGACACCATTGCCCTCGAGTACCTTCGCGAAGCCCACGACCTCCCCTAGCTGATCCTCATCCAACTCTACCCTCCCAAGGCTCGCTCCCCCGAGCCCAGGCAGCTCCTCCCCGTCTTCAGCCAGGATCACCCGCCTCCCCTCAACCTCAGCGTCGAGAACGGCGCGATGTTCCTCAACCTGAACTGTAACTATACCGGATTCCCAATTTTTGTTCACCACAGCACTCTCAACCCAAGGATTAGACTCGACCTCTCGCTCGAGCGCTGCGGTGTTCAAGGTGAGTAGGCTGGCGTGGTCAGGGAGGGTGTTCCAGGCCTCTGACTCGGAGTACATACGGGCCCCGATCACCTGCACGCCGGTAACGGGAAGGTAGAGGTAGGAAGCGATTAGGACGATGAGGGTGGTAAGGGCGGCCACGGCCACTGAGATGGAGATCGCGCGCAGGAGGTGCCTCAGTTGGATATTGAATCCTCCAGGAGCTCGAGCAGTTCTTCTCCCGCTCTCGAGACGTCGCCTGCGCCGAGGGTAAGCACCAAGTCTCTTCCGGCGGAGACGGAGCGCAGCACGCGCGGGATATCGTCTTGCTGGGGGATGTAGTACACATCGGGATGGTTGCGCGTCTCGCAGATGGCGTCCACGATCAGCTTTCCGTTCACCCCTGGCTGGGGCATCTCGCCCGCGCCATAGACTTCGGTGACGAGGACGGCGTCGGCCGAGGTGAAGGCTTCGCCGAACTCCCTGAAGAGCTTGCGGGTGCGGGAGTAGCGGTGAGGCTGGAAGACCGCGATGACCCTGCCCCCTGGGACCATCGTCGCGCGCGCCGCATCGAGTGTCGCGGAGACCTCCGTTGGATGGTGAGCGTAGTCATCTACTACGCGTACCGCCGAGCGTTCACCCTTGAGCTGGAAGCGGCGACGCACGCCGCTGAAGTCCCTCAGGGAGAGGGCGGCTCGATATGCATCGTGGCCGAGCCAGCGGGCGATGCCGACGGCTGCCAGGGAGTTGAGTACGTTGTGGCGTCCGTAGACGCCAAGCTCGACCGTGCCGCGCTCTTTGCCATCTTCGAAGAGGATGTAGCTGTTAGGGGTGAGTATCTCGGCAGTGAGGTCCCCTGTGGAGAGGCCGTAGGTAGTGGCCTGGCACGGGGCCTCGGCGACGAGTTGAGAACAGGAAGGGTCCTCGGCGCAGATTACCAGGTGTCCATCAGCCGGCAGGGAGGCGACGAAGCGCGAGAAGGTCTCTACGACGTCGTCGAGCGAGGCGTAGAAGTCGGGGTGGTCGAACTCGACGTTTGTGACGATAGCGGCCCTTGGGCGGAGTTGGAGGAGGGAGCGGTCGCTCTCGTCGGCCTCGGCGACGATAAGGTCGTCGCGCCCGAAGGCGACGTTGCTTCCGATGTCGTTCAGCTCGCCGCCAACCAGGGCCGTCGGGTTCTCGCCAAGGTACTTGAGGACGTGGGCGGTCATGCTCGTCGTCGTGGTCTTGCCGTGCGTTCCGGCGACGGCGACGCTACGGCTCCCCTCCAGGATGGAGGCCAGGGCCGCCGCACGCGGAACGACGGGAATAGAGCGCCGCCTGGCTTCGAGGAGCTCTGGGTTCGTCTTGGGGATGGCGGTCGAGATCACCACCTGTTCGGCGTCCCCCACCTGATGGGCTGCGTGCCCGATGTAGACAGTCAGGCCGGCGTCGCTGAGCCTGCGCGTATAGGGCGACTCCTTGAGGTCGGAGCCCGTGACGGTATGTCCCCTGTTCTTGAGGACCTCAGCTACGCCGCTCATCCCAGCGCCGCCAATGCCTATCATGTGGATCCTCATGATCTTAGCTCCTTCTCTCGTGCAGCAACCCGCATAAGCCTCTCCGCGACTTTGTCGGCCGCTTCTGGGGTCGCCAGAGAGAGCATACGCCCTGCTAGCTCCTCCCTGCGTTTATCGTCGTCCAGCAAGCCCTGCACGCGCTCGCGCAAGGTAGCTGCGGTCACTTCGGAGTCAGGCAGGAGCTCCGCAGCGTCCTGGTCTGTGAAGTAACGGGCGTTGTGTAGTTGGTGGTCGCCGGTGGCGTAGGGGAAGGGCACGAGTATCGCCGCCCTCCCCGCGGCGGCCGTGTCGAAAAGGGAACCAGCCCCGGCTCTGCTCAGGACCACGTCGGCGGCGGCCAGGTAGCGCCAGATTTCGTCGACGTACTCGATGATCCTGTGCCTTGGGTTATCGGTGGAGAGACGCGGGAAGTCACGGCGGCCCGAGATCTGGACCACCGTGTAGGGCGTCGAGCCTCTGAACGCCTCAGCGGCGGCGAGGTTTATCCTGAGTGCCCCCCCGCTCCCGCCGAAGATCAGGGCGACCGGCGGCTCGAGGCCTAGATAGCCGAGGGCCTCCTCCCTCGAAGCGCCGAAGAGTTCCTTGCGGGTGGGCATCCCTACCCACGCTGCTCCCCTCAGGCGCTGCGCGGTCGCTGGGAAGGTCACCAGGACCTCGGTTGTGAAACGGCTTGCAAGCCGGTTGACGCGGCCGGGTACGGAGTTCTGCTCGTGCAGGAAAGTAGGGATCCTCAAGGCGCTGCCCGCTGCGACGGCCGGCGCGCTCGCGTAGCCACCGACCCCGAGCAGGGCCGCTGGGCGGAACCTTCTAACGATCCCGAGGCAACGGGCGATAGCCTTCAGAAAGAGCGCGCTGGCGCGAGCGCGGGCGCGGGGGCCGCCAGCGAGACCCGTGAGCGACAGCGAGTGCAGGGGATAGCCTGCCCCTGGGACGAGGTCCCTCTCGATGCCCGTCTCGGAGCCGATAAACTCGACCACGGCACCCCTCTCCCTCAGGCTATCCGCCACGCAGAGCGCGGGGATCGCGTGTCCTCCCGTACCGCCGCCCGCGATCAGGATCCGCGGACGCTCTGGTACGGGGCTTGACCACTCTCGCTCGTTCACTGTCCTCCGATATCCTGCACAAGATGCCAAGGGCGGCGAAGCAGATAATGAGGCTAGATCCACCGTAGCTGATAAATGGCAATGTCATACCTGCGAGCGGTAGGACGACCATGGCGGCGCCCATGTTGAAGATCGCCTGCACGGCGATCATGGTGGTAATGCCGGCGGCCATACACCTCGCCATCACCGAGGGGGCGACCATGGAGATCCTGAACCCTGCCAGGGTCACGAAGCCGAAGGCGGCGATCACCACCACCATCCCGAGGAGGCCGAGCTCTTCTCCTATCAGCGCGAAGATCATATCCGTCCCGAGCTCCGGCACGGAGACCCCGCTACTGCCGGCTCCCGCCCCTGACCCGAAGAGACCCCCTGCCTTTATGGCGATCATGGACTGCACTACCTGGTAGCCGGAGCCATCGGCGGCCGCCCAGGGGTCCAGGAAGGTCATAAACCGCTCGCGCCGGTAGGGGGCTAGCAGCATCACCCCGACGAGCGCAACGAAGGCAGCTACGCCGGAGAGCACGAGATCGCGCGTCCTTATCTCGGATACCCAGAGCACCCCAGCTACGCCAGCCATCAGCACCACTGAGGTGCCGAAGTCGGGCTCGATGAGCACGAGCAAGAAGAGCAGACCCACTGCAGCGAGGGGCCTCACGGGTAGTCCCGACCCCTGCGGGACCCTGGCCACCGCGCAACTCAACGTCAGGACCGCCGCAAGCTTCGCGAACTCCCCAGGCTGCAGGCTAAGCGGCCCGAGATCCAACCACCTCCGCGCCCCGCCTATCTCGGTGCCGATCCCCGGTACGAAGACGAGCAGAAGACCTACGAGCACAGCCACGTAGAGTCCCGGCGCGTATCTGCGCCATGCCGTATACCTCACCTTGCTCACCAGCAAGAAGACCAGGACGCCGAGCGCAACGTGCACGGCTCGCAGGAACAGGTAGTGTGCTCCGAACTCCCTGTAGGTCGCCGAGTACACCATGACCATCCCGAGCAGCGAGAGGCCAAGGGAGGCGAGGAAGAGGTTTGCCCGCAGGCTCATCAACGCGTGACCGCCTCCCGCCCATCGAGATCCGCGACCATCCTGGCGAAGGCCTCCCCCCGCTCGGCGTAGCTCGCGAACCGGTCGAAGCTGGCGCACCCAGGCGAGAGCAGGACCACGTCCCCTGCCCGGCCCAGCGCCCCTGCCCGTGCGACGGCCTCCTCGAGATCCGCGACGAGCAGTGAGAGATCCCCCCACCCCTCACCCTCGAGGTACTCGAAGATGCCAGGTCCGGCCTCGCCCTGGCAGATAATCGCCCTGCACCGATCCAGGTGCGGCAGTATCCCTGCGAAGTCCGTCTCCTTCGCCGAGCCACCCAGAATGAGCACAACCGGTCTCTCGAGGCTGGAGAGCGCGGCCGCGACCGCCGCGGGATTGGTCGCCTTGGAGTCGTCCACGTACGTCACGCCGTCCTTCTCTGCAACTACCTCCATCCTGTGCGGTCTGAGCCGGTAGCTGACGAGGCCCTCCCTGATGTCCTCCACCGCAGCCCCGAGCTCCTCGGCTACGACCGCTGCGAAGAGGGCGTTGTGCAGGTTGTGCGTCCCCGCGAATCGCAGCTCCGACTCATCCGCGAGCCTGGAGCCGCGCAAGAGGATAACGCCGTCGCGCACGGCAGTGTCTCCCTCGCCCACCACGAGTACGCGCGAGGGGAGATCTCCTTCCGCCGCGCGCCCCACAGGGTCGGCGGCATTCACCAGCGCCAGATCCTGTGGTCCCTGGCCATCGAAGACGCGCAGCTTGTCGCGCGCGTACTCCTCGAAGGAGGCGTGCCAGTTCAGGTGGTCGGCCCCGACGTTAAGTAGCGCGGCCACGTTGAAGCCCTGACCCCTCAGGTAGTGGAGCTGGAACGAGGAGACCTCGAGGGCAAGCAGCCCTGCTGAGCGCACCTCGTCGGTGCACCCGCTCAGGGCGCGCCACGAGTTCCCGGCCACGGCGTGAGCGACGCCAGCGACATCGAGAATCCGGTGCAGCATGTCCACCACCGTCGTCTTGCCGTTGGTCCCCGTGATGGCAGCGACGCGGGTCTCTGCCCCCAGCAACTCGAGGCCGAGGCCGACCTCCGATACCACGGGCAGGCCGCGCTCTTCGGCTGCCCGCAACACGCTATCGTTAGGGCTGACGCCAGGGCTGGCGACTACCCTGTCCACACCGTCGAGAACCTCCTTGCCTGCGCCCAGGATGCCCTCGACTCCGAGCTCCCCCAGCACACGGCGCCGCCGCTCGTCGTCGCATGCGTCTGCGACAACCACCTCTTTGCCGCGCCCCAGCAGGGCTCTGGTTGCTGCCAAACCTGACTCTCCGAGCCCGTATACGAGGGTCTTCACGGGTTCATCCCACCGTGTTGTAGAGGAAGAGGTAGTAGAGGAAGAACCCGAGCGCGGCGAAGGCGGACTGGGCGATCCAGAACCTGACTACTACCTTGTTCTCCTGCCAGCCGAGGAACTCGAAGTGGTGGTGAATGGGCGCCATCTTGAAGACCCTCCGCCCCGTCAACTTGAAGACGACTACCTGGACGATCACGGAGAGGGCCTCTAGCACGAAGAGACCCCCTATCACGGGCAGTAGCAGCTCTGTCTTGGTAAGAACCGCGGCAGCGGCCAGGACCCCTCCGATGGCGAGAGACCCCGTGTCGCCCATGAAGATATCTGCAGGATGGGCGTTGTACCAGAGAAACCCGACTATTGCCCCCACCATCGCCCCACAGATGATCGCCACGTCGTACTGGCGCTCGAGGAACGCTATGGCCGTGTAGGAGACGAGCGCAAGAGCCCCCGCCCCTGCGGCGAGCCCGTCGAGCCCGTCCGTCAAGTTGACGGCGTTGGTAGTCCCGACGATCACGAGCAAGAGGAAGATGCTGAAGAGCGTGATTCCCATGATCCCAGGTCCAAGCACGAGGTTGCGGTCGAATCCGGGTACCACTAGGTTCTGGGTAACGCCAACGTAGCGCACGGCAAGGACATCGGTGAGCAGTACCGCCAGGGTAAGCAGCACGAACTTGTAGCGGACGCTAAGCCCCTCGTTGCGCATGTTGGAGATCTTCTGCCAGTCGTCATAGAGGCCGATTGCAGCCACCACGGAGACGATCAGGAGCGTCGCGAAGGTAGCGACGTTGGGCCTGGCCACTACGACGAGCGCGGCCAGCAGCCCCATCAGTATCACGACACCGCCCATTGTCGGCGTGCCGGCTTTGATCAGGTGCGTCTCCGGCCCTTCCTCGCGCACGAACTGGCCGAACTTGCGCGTCTGCAAGAACTCTATGAACATTGACCCAAGCGTCACGGTCACCAGAAACGCTACCGCCGCCCCGAGCACCACGCTAAACAAGGGCCAGGCTCTCCCTCAGCTTGCGCGCAAGAACCTCTAGCTCGACACCCCTCGAGCCCTTGACCACGATGTAATCACCGCTCCGAAGCACCTGCTCGAGACAGTCGGCCGCCTTCTCCGCGCTCTCGTAGAAGAGCGTCTTGCCCGAGAAGGCCTCGGCGTACCACCGAGCCTCGTCCCCGACGCAGACGAGCAGGCCGACACCCACCTCACCGGCGAGCTTCCCCGCCTCCCGATGGTAGGCCCTGGCCGCTGCGCCCAGCTCGTACATGCCGCCGAGAACGGCGACGAAGCGGCGTCCCTGCCTGTCTGCCTGCTGTGCGCCGTAGCGCAGGACGGCTGCGACGGCGGCGGGAGAGGCATTGTAGGTGTCGTCGTAGACCACGATGTCGTCGCGCAGCCTGTATACCTCGCCCCGCAACCCGGTACGCCTGAGGCGGGAGATTCCCCTCGCGTAGTCCTCGAGGTCGAGTCCGAGCGCGAGCGCTCCTCCGAGCGCGGCCAGCAGCGGCTCGACCAGGTGCGTTCCGAAGACGGGTGTGTGGATCTCGGCCGAACCCCCGCCAAAGTGTGCCACGAACCGGAGGCCTTCTTCGCGCTCCTCAATATTCGAGGCCCAGAGGTCGGCACCTTCTCGGCCGAAGGTGATGCGCCGCCCTAGCTTGCGTCCCTGCCCCGTAGCCGCCTCCGGGACCCCGACCGGTGACACCAGGATTCCGTCTTCGGGGAGAGCGAGGGCGAGCTCTCCCTTCGCAGCGGCCAGCGCCTCGATGCTCCCGAAAGAGTCGAGGTGGACGGGGGAGATCGCAGTCAGGATGCCTATCTTCGGCGGGGCAATCCCGCACAGATGCTCGATGTCACCCGCGAAGGTCGCTCCCATCTCCAGAACGAGTACCTCGGTGTGCGGCTCCGCGGCGAGCACGGTGAGGGGGAGTCCGATCTCGTTGTTGAAGTTCCCCGCCGTCGCGGAGACGCGCTTTCCTGCGTAGCGAAGCACGGTCGCCAGGGCGTCCTTGGTAGTGGTCTTGCCCACGCTGCCGGTGATGCCGACTACGAGCGGGGCTGCCTGACCCTCTCTGAGGAGCGTCCACTTGGCGAGGCGCTGCATCGCCTCCAAAGCATCTTCCACAACCAGGGTAGGGACGTGCAGCGGGCGCGTGGCAACGGCCGCGACCGCGCCGCGCAGGTAAGCCTCGGGAGCGAAGTCCGCACCATCCGACCTGCCGCGCAGAGCGAAGAAGAGATTCCCTTCGCGCACGACCCTCGAGTCCACCGCAGCACCGCGCACTAGCGCCCGCTCGCTACCTGCGGTTATCTCGGCGTCCAGGAGACGCGCAATCTCCCCGAGGTTGGCAAACCTCATTGGCCAGTCTCCCCAGATACCGCGTCAGGCGGGACGTTGAAGTACCCGAGGGTGAAGCTCATCACCTTCCGGAAGGCAGGCGCGGCGGCGATTTCGCCCCAGTAGGTGGCTTCGGGATCGTCGACGGCTATGAGCGCGACGTACTCGGGGTCGGAGGCCGGGGCGAACCCTATAAAAGAAGCTACGTACTCGTCGCCGTAGGTGCCCGTCTCGGGGTCTACCTTCTGGGAGGTCCCTGTCTTGCCGGCCACCGTGTAACCGGGAATCTGGGCGAAGTGGCCCGACCCTTCGTCGACGACGCCCTGCAACATCCCGCGTACTATAGCCGAGGTCTCCTCGCTTATCACCCTGGGGCCGGGGGGCGCAGGGGTCTCGCGCTCCCTCACGTGGGGTGTGATCCTCCGCCCCCCGTTGGCGATGGCTGCGTATCCGGAGGCGAGCTGCAGGGGGGTCACCGTAAGACCCTGCCCCATTGGCATCGTCCCGATAGAGGAGCCGCTCCAGTCTTCGTACGCAGGGACATCACCAGGGTCCTCTCCCCAGAGGTCCACGCCCGTCGTCTCTCCGAACCCGAAACGACGGATGTACTCGTGCAGCTTCCGGCCGCCAAGAGCCTGTCCTACCTGGATCGCACCTACGTTGCTCGACTCCTTGAGGACATCCCCCGGCGCCATGATCTTCGTCTCGTGCGGCATGGAGTCGTGGATCACGCGGTCCGCGACGCTTATGTGGTCGGGGACGACGAAAGTGCTATCCTCCGTAACCGCCCCCTCCTCTATAGCTGCTGCCACCGTGAAGGCTTTGTAGGTAGACCCGGGCTCGTACGGGTCGGTCAGCACCCTGTCGCGCTGGGCTTCGAGGGGAGCTTTATCAAAGCGATTGTTATCGTAGCCCGGGGTGTTGGCCAGCGCCACGATAGCGCCGTCCTCGACGCGCATGACGAGGCCGACGGCGCTCCCCGCGTCGTTCTCCTCGACGGTCGCCTCGAGGGCTTTCTCCAGCTCCTGCTGCACCGCGGTGTCGAGCGTCAGGCTAACGTCCTCACCGCTCCCGAGAACCTTGTCATAGCGGGCCTCGACGCCTCCGAAAGGCTCGCCGTAGTTTCCGAGGTGTCCTGTCAGCTGGCTGGCCAGGGACCCCTCAGGATAGGTCCTCACCGGATCCCGGACCACCGCGACACCCTCTATCCCCAACTCTCCTACCTTCTCTGCGGTCGCGGGCTCGATGCCCGAGGCGACCACGCTGTAGCCGCTGGCCGCGCCATCGGCGCCACGCGCCGTGAGCAGCGCCTCTATCTCCGCCGCGCTCTGGCCCGTCTCGGGGCCGAGCACGCGGGAGAGCGCCCTCGCGGCGGTCTCGGGATCCTCTACCTGATAAGGAGTGGCGACGACCCGAGCGGCCTCGAGGCTAGTCGCCAGCTCCCTGCCATCTGCGCTTAGTATGCTGCCGCGGGGACGCACCGGTTGCTGCGCAGCCAACGCAGTGTTCTGCTCGGCTGCGAAGGCCTGGTAGTGCTCGTCGTCGGCGACGTTAATCTGGACGGCCCGGCCACCCAGAAAGAGGCCAACCACGACGAAGGCAACAGCTACAATGCGCAGTCTCCTGTGGCCGGCCGTAAGCGCGGCGTTTCCCGTTGACGACCGTCCGACGGCGCCCTCTACATCTCCGCGCTGTACGGCGGCGCGTCTCTGGTCTAGCTGAATTACTCGGGCGCCGGAGCTCCGACGCCCGCGGGTGCCCGCAGCATCTCTGCCTCCGGTACGGTTGCGGGGGCGAGAGCTTCCTCGGGTTCCGCGGCGGACCTCACCACTTCGGGTGCTACCGCGGCTCCCCTCCTTTCTCTTCTCCCCCATCTTGCGTTGCATCCTCCCTGACTTTGTCGTAGACCTCGAGATCCTGACCTCTAGGGTCGCGCATCTCCAGCCTGTTTGCGGCGAGAGACCTTATCCTCTCCGCCCCCGAACGCTCCGCAGCCATGACCCCCAGCCTCTCCCCCTTGGCCTCGGCCCCGGCGAGCCGCTCCTCGAGGCCAGCGACCTCGCCCGCGAGCCCCGCGGAGACGGTGTGCAGGTAGATGCTCCCAAGCATCAGCAATACCGGCACTACCACGATCACCGCGAACCTTCTCCGAAGACCCGCGGCCTTTCTCTGCGCCGCCGCACCTACCGGCTTCCTGCGGACCGCCGCGCCCGAGGGCTTCTCCGTCTCGGCGGTCCGCACGATGGGCCTCATCCCTGCCGAGGCCCGGTGCCGGCGTTGCGGAGCGGCCATCAGGACGCATCCTCTCCCACCTGCGGCGGTTCGGCGGTCCTTATCGCCGCCCTCAGCCTGGCGGAGGCGCTGCGCGGGTTCTCCTCAACCTCTCTCTCGGAGGGCCGCAGGACGACGCCCCTGCGGAAGACGGGCCGCGCTCCGCACGCGCACACAGGTAGATCCGGCGGACATATGCAGCGCCCTTCACGCTCCGAGATGAAGCGCTTGACTATCCGATCCTCCCCCGAGTGAAAGGTGATGGCGACAAGCCGCCCACCAAGCACGAGGAGGCGCTCCGCCGCAGAGAGGGCCCGCTCGAGCCCGCCCAGCTCGTCGTTGACGCGCACACGCACGGCCTGGAAGATCCTCTTTGCCGGGTTGCCGCCTCTCTCCGACCAGCCGACAGCTGCTCGCACGGCCTCATATAGATCTATGGTGGTCTGTAGCGGACGCCGTCGCACGACCTCGCGCGCAACCCGCCTAGCCTCCCCGCGGGACACGCCTCCGTACTCGACGAACACCATCGACAGCTCCTCAGCCTCCGCTGAGTTCAGGAACTCGGCCGCCGATGGCCCGGAGCGCGGGTCCATCCGCATGTCAAGCGGCCCCTCCCTGACGTAGCTGAACCCGCGCTCCGACTCGTCTACCTGAAAGCTCGAGAGCCCGAGGTCGAAGAGGATGGCGTTGATCCGCATCCCCTCCTCGACCATCCTCCACATCACTTCGTCGTAGGCGCCAGATATGAAACTGAAGCGCCCGTCCCGAACGAGCTCCAATGCCCGCTCCGACGCCTCCGGGTCACGGTCGATGCCGACGAGCTTACCTTCCGCCCCGAGCTCCTGGAGTATCCGTCTTGCGTGCCCCCCGCCGCCGAAGGTGGCATCGACGACCTTCTCCCCTCCCGCGAAATCGAGGGCGCCAATCGCCTCCTCCAACATAACCGGATGGTGCTCGGTAGTCATCACCCCCCGAGATCCCTCCCCGCGAACTCCTCCACGATCTCCGCGAACGACTCGTCGGCACCAGTGAGGTAGCGATTCCACTCCTCTGTGTCCCAGATCTCCAACCGGTCGTCCACTCCCGTGATCGTGACGTCCCGTCGCAGCCCCGCGTACCGGGCGAGCTTGGCAGGTATCAGAACCCTCCCCTGCCTGTCGAGGGTCGCCTCGAAGGCCATGGAGAAGAACATCCTGGAGAGCTGCCGCCCTCTCGCCGATAAGTCCGCATTGGCCTTGATGTTCGCTTTGAACTCCTCCCACTGCGCCGAAGTGAAGGCGAACAGACACCGGTCTACCCCTTTGGTGACCACGATCCCACCTTCAAAATAGGGCCGGTGCCGAGAGGGGAGAGTCAAACGCCCTTTCTCATCCAGGGTGTGCTCGTACTCGCCTAGAAGGGCCAGAAGTTCGTCCTCCCACTACACTCCACTTTGACCCACAACTTCCGAAATTCTTGCATATGAGCGGAAAACGCGCAATCTCCTAGCGCCCAGTCATCGCACGATAGCCGAATATGGCTGTTTTTCGTCCTCTACCCCTCTCCCCTAGGGTGGTGGAGCCCACTATGAAAACGTGCATCCGGTGACGCGTGCGGGCGGTGGCCGGGAAGGGCGAGGCCGACATGTGGTGTAGAGTGTGGACGTACCCCAACATATTGAGTTCTTTGAAAATTCTGGTTGGGATTCGGGGCTTTGGGGGTAATTCTGGCGAGTATCCTGGTGCACTCTGGCTTTGACACAATATAGTGGGCCCACCAGGACTCGAACCTGGGACCGTCCGATTATGAGTCGGATGCTCTGACCAACTGAGCTATGGGCCCTTGCGGCGGTATCGTGGGGCGACACCGTCGAGCTCCCCTGGTAGGACTCGAACCTACAACCCTTCGGTTAACAGCCGAATGCTCTGCCTATTGAGCTACAGGGGAAGGTTACGGTGGGATTATAAAGTCAGGGGGTGTGGGCTTCAAGGCTCGATGGAGACGAGCTCCAGCGCTTTCTTGAGCGCCTGCACTTGCGCTCGGATACGTTCTCTCTCGTCCAGGTTTTCCGTATTACGTTTTGACCTTTCGCAGGACAACAGCTTCAGGCCGATCCACGCCTGGGCGGCATCGGCTCTGGAGGGCACAATCTTCTCGCCCCTTCTGCTCTTATCCGTGGCGATCACGTCTCTGGCGCCTTCCGAAACGAGGGCGCTTATCAGGTCGAGGTACGGTTGGGCTCGCTCGTCGGCAAGGACGGCATCGACGCCCTTCCCTGCGTGCTCCTGCAACAGGGAGAATACGCCGGCTTGGGAAGCGTCAGCGAATTCTTCCGCCCTGAGCACGATGGGTTCCGGGAGGGAGCGAACCTTCAGACCTTCTCTCAGAAACTCTGTCACCAGTCCGGGATAGGTGAACGCGAGGGTGAGTAACTCGCGACCCGCGCGTTCGAGCGGGTCGGTCTGAGCGGGCTTCTGCGACGGGTTCGCCCGCGGGGTAGCCGCCCTCCCCTCTTCGAGGACCTGCGGGTTTACGCTGAGGGTCTCGGCCGCGAGATAGAGGGCGTCCTGATAAAAGACCGGGTCTTCCGCCCTTATCTCTCGCAAGAACCCCCTTATCTCCGACATCCCGCGCGAGCGCTCCGCGGTATCGGCGTCGCGCAGGCGCCGGAGCCTGTGCCTGAAGACATACTCGAGTATCGGCACGGCTCCGGAGAGCAGTTCGGCGAACTCTTCAGGACTGTGCTCACGGAGCCAGTCTGCGGGGTCCTCACTCAGGCGCATGACCCGAAGGTCCAGTTTCATTCTGGCTGCCGCGACCGTAGCTCCCCGCGTGTTGCGAACCCCACCGCGTCTTGCAGAATCTTCTGGATCTATAGCTTCCCTGGCCGCCGCCCTTGCCTTCTGCGTCGCGCGCTCCCCGGCCTCATCAGGGTCGAACAGGAGGTAGATGCGATCAGCGTAGCCACTCAGGGTGCGAAGGTGGGAAGAGGTAGTCGCCGTGCCCAGAGTTGCGACGGCGTTCCTTATGCCTGACTGGTAGAGCATCAGGACGTCGGTGTAACCCTCTACGACGAGCGCAGCGCGCTCCTTGCGTATGGCCTCCAAGACCTGGGGAAAGCCGTAGAGAAGATCCCGCTTGTTGAAGATCTGCGTCTCCGGGGAGTTCAGGTACTTGGGATGGTCTTCGCCGAGCGCCCGAGCACCGAAACCAACGATCCTGCCACGCCTGTCGGAGATCGGGAAGGTGATCCTCCCAGAGAAGCGCTCCCCACCCCGAATCGAGAGCAACCCAGCAGCATCAAGGGTCTCCCTGTCGAGATCCAACTTCCCAGCCACCCGCACAAAGCCACCGATGCTCCGCGGCGGCGCGTAGCCCAAGCGAAATTCTTCTATAGTAGAAACCTCGAGGCCGCGGTCTCTCAGGTAGTTGCGGGCGGTCGTGGCTTCGGCAGATGAGGACTGCATCAGGTACTTGTGGTAGTAGACGGCTGCGGCGGCGAGGGCCTTATGGACCTTGCGGCGGCGCAGGGTACGCTCTCTTGCGGCTTCGGTGCCTTCACCGCCTTCGAACTCCAGCTCGACTCCGGAGCGTTCTGCGAGATAGGATACGGCGTCAACGAACGAGAAGGACTTAAGCTCGCTCACGAGCTTGATAGCGTCTCCGCCTCGCTGACAGTTGTGTGTGATGCCCATCTTGGTCAAGAAGGAGTGCGAACCCGTGGTGGTTAGGTCTACAACCGTCGAGGGCGCCTCATTAACCTCCCCGACTCGTTGGACCATCGAGAGATAGTAATCCTCGCCGCCTATGTTGGCGAAGAACCCTTTTAGTGACTCCTTGTTCAGGACGTGCACGTAGTAGCATCCTGTGCGACGCACGCCATCGTTGCCCGTCCTGGCCACCCGGCTGGATAAGGAGCACACCCGTCTGGCTTGAACGCAGAGCGCGAAGATGCCGTACGCGAGTTCTTCTGAGACCGACGCAGCCGACGTAGACCCGTCTGCGAAACTTCCGTCCCCGTCCAGGTACCCTTCTATCAAGGCGTCCTGACATTCGCGCGACCAGCAGAGCGCTTCGAACGGGATTCGCATGCGCTCGCAGCCGCTACCGAACCAATGCGCGAAGAGTATGGAGAGGTCAGTGCTCGAACACGCCACCTCGCACAAGTTCGTACCTGGGTGGGAGAAGACGGTGGCAGACTTGCCGAATTCCTCGTCGAGAGTGCGGATCACCCTCCTAGTCAAGGTATCTCCTTCGTGCGCACCAAAGCTCCACTTGATGTTATCTCTGTAGATGGACCCTCCGGCCAACCAGACCCCGTACAGCCAAGCTGTACTAGGGTTGACGGGCAAGCAGTGGATTCTGGGGGTGCGGGGGACTTTCGTATAAGGCATTATCACGCGCTCTCCGGGCAGTGGTGCGTCGCTGCGCTCTATATCCGGAATCACGGGGTATAGCCAGAAGTCGCCCTCCCGAATATCCGAGGCGGGTCCGACAGTGATGCGCACGTCGGAGTCCTTGCGGCGTAGCCTCTGAGAGAATCGCAACGTCTTCTCGCGAGGGCCCCGGAGATGGACCCCTGATAGGGCACGCAGAGCCTCCTCTCGTGAGATGTAGAGGCAAGTGTGATCCGGCGTGAGCTCGATGCCCTCCTTCGCCGCACCGCTCGCGATCCTCAAGGTTGGCCCCGACTTGAACCATTTGTCGACAATGATTTCACGACGTCCGCCGAGGCCCAGCACCTCGTCACCCAGTTCGGCTGCGGCAATGGGAATCAGGCCCCTCGAAGTCCAGATGAGCTCGTTGGCATTCAGGCAGCCGAAACAGTAGTAGAAGCCACGGTCGGGAGCGACGCTGAAAGAGGGGGTTTTCTCGGAATGATCCGGGTACGGGCAGAGGCCCACGAAGCGGGTTCCCTGGCGCTTGAGGGCCGTGAACTCGGAGGCGACCTCGACTATACTCGCCGCCTCTCGCACCTCTTCGATGCTGTGCTGTGAGATCCTCAAACCCTGCCCCCTCGATGCCCGCGTACGAGGCCCCGCACCAACGTTACCCGCTCCCTCGTGAAGTAAGTCGCGCTAATGTTACTCTAACGGGCGTGAATATCCGTGAGGGATCCACGACGGCGCCTGAGGCGGGGTATGCGGATCTGCCGCCAGGGGTGGGCTTCGAGCCCAAGGATGAGCCGTTGAGGCGGGACATCAACCTCCTCGGAAGGGTTCTCGGCGAGGTTCTCATTGAGCAGGAGGGAAGGGACCTCTTCGAGACCGAGGAGGAGGTGCGGCTGCTGTGCAAGCGGCTACGCTTTGATTACGACCCGGTGCTCGACGAGCGGCTCAGGGGGTGGATCGAGGGCATGGGCGCGGGCGAACTCCAGAAGATCGTAAGGGCCTTCTCTGTGTACTTCCAGCTCGTGAACATAGCCGAACGCTACCACAGGATCCGGCGGCGCCGGCAGTACGAATCGTCAAGGAGCAACCCGCCGCAGCGGGCATCCGTGGCCAGCGCGCTCTCACGGCTCAAGGGCGAAGGGCTCGATGCGAGGCGGCTCCGGAAGGTGCTCGATAGTATGAACGTAGGGCTCGTCCTGACGGCTCATCCAACGGAGGCGCTCAGGCGGAGCATACGGCACAAGCACGTGCGGATTGGAGAGATTCTGGAGACCCTCGAGTCCACGCAGCTCACCTGGAGGGAGCGCCGAAGCGTTGAAGAGAGGCTGGCCGAGGAGATAACCGTCCTGTGGCAGACGGACGAGCTCAGGGTCAACCGTCCCGAGGTCAGGCAAGAGATAGAACGCACCCTCCTGTTCTTCGAGAACCCCTTGATCTCGGCTACCCTCGAAGCCTACAGGGAGTTCGAAGACGAGCTCGCCCTGCAGTTCCCGGAGGGTACCCCGGAGCTCGGACGGGTACTGGAATTCGGCTCGTGGGTAGGTGGAGACCAGGACGGCAACCCGTTCGTTAGGCCCGAGACCCTGAGCACGGCTCTCGACCTGCACCGCCGGCTGATCCTAAACCGCCACACAAGCTCCGTTCTCGAGCTGGCTGAGCACATGAGCCAGTCAGCCAAGCTGGCGGGCGTTTCGGAAGAGCTGGTCCGTTCGACGGAGCGCGATGAGGAGCTCATGCCTGAGGTGTCGGAGGGCCTCAGGGAAGGCGGCGCCGAAGAGGTCTATCATCGGAAGTTCCTCCTTGTGGCGGAGCGATTGAGACGCACGCTGGCTCATCCCGAATCCCCTGCGTCCTACCGAGGCGTTTCAGAGTTCGAGGAGGACCTGCACCTCGTCCGCCGCAGCCTCCTCGCGCACGGGGGCGAGAGGATCGCGGGAGGCAGCCTACGCGACCTGATCCGGCAGGCCGAGGTGTTCGGATTTCATCTCGCAAAGCTGGACGTTCGCCAGGATAGCTCGACTGTAGTGAGGGCTACCGCAGAGCTCGTAGCGGCCGCAACGGGCGAGAACCTGTTGGAGATGGATGAGGAGGAGCGCGCGGCGTCCCTGCGACGGCTGATCGGGGGCCCCGAGTTCCTCCCCGTCGGCGCCGAGAGCATCTCCAGCGCCTCGGGGGCCGTGCTAGAAACCTTCGAGCGCATCCGGCACGCTACCGAGACCCATTCGGAGCCGCCGATCGAGACCTTCATCCTCAGCATGGCCCGCCAGGCGAGCGATGTACTGTGCGTTCAGCTCCTAGCGCGTGTGGTCGGGCTGCTCGAGGTCGACGAGCGCGGCCGGTGCGTGGCCAACCATCTGAAGGTGACGCCGCTCTTCGAGAGCATAGAAGACCTGGAGCGGTCCCCCGATGTGCTCAGGCGTCTGCTCGAAGACCCCTTCTACCGCTCATCGCTCTCGCAGAGCGGGGACGTGCAAGAGATCATGCTCGGATACAGCGACTCTGGCAAGGACGCGGGCAACGCGACGAGCAACTGGACACTCTACAAGGCGCAAGGTCTTCTCTCGTTCGCCGCCAGGGCATACGGTGTGCGGCTGCGGATCTTCCACGGGCGCGGCGGCAGCGCAGGGCGCGGCGGCGGCCCGAGCTACCAGGCCATCATGGCCCAGCCACCCGGCACCCTCGACGGCAGCATCCGCATAACAGAGCAGGGTGAGGTCATCTCGTTCAAATACAGCATGAGTGGGTTGGCGCGGCGCAACCTCGACACCGTGCTCGCCGCCGTACTCGAAGCGAGCGCCGACGATCAACCCGAGGAACCCGATCCCCGCTGGGTCGAGGTCATGGACGATCTGTCAGAGAAAGCCCTGAGAACCTACAGGGGACTGGTCTACGAGGACGACGGGTTCCTGGATTTCTTCCGCGAGGTCTCCCCCATCAGGGAGCTAAGCATGCTCAACATGGGTAGCCGTCCCGCGCGCCGGGCGCAGGACCCTACGGTCCGGAGCCTGCGGGCGATCCCCTGGGTCTTCGCCTGGACCCAGAACCGCTTCTTGCTGCCATCCTGGTACGGCGCAGGCTCTGCGCTCGGAGCCTACTGCAGCGAAGACGCCTCGCTCGAGGTCCTGCGCGAGATGTACGAGCGCTGGCCCTTCTTCCGGACCTTCGTGGACTTCATGCAGATGACCCTCGCCAAGAGCGACCCCAGAATAGCCGAGACCTACACCTCGCTCGTCTCTGACGCCGAGACCCGCGACCGCCTCTGGCAGAGGATCTCCGAGGAGCACGACGCCTGCGTCGACGCGCTGCTCAAGATCACCGGTAACACTAACCTGCTCGACGACAGCCCGGTCCTGCAGCGGTCGATCCGTCTGCGCAACCCTTACGTTGACCCGCTCTCCTACATACAGGTGAGCCTCTTGCGCAGGCTCCGCGCCCTCCCTACGGACTCTCCCGAGCACGAGACGGTGCTGAACACCCTTCTTCTGACAATCTCCGGCATCTCCTCAGGGATGCTGAACACTGGGTAGCGTAGAGGCGGTTCGCGAACCGCCTCTACGCGAAGTCCTCACCCCACGGTAGATAGAGCCGCCTGTAGGCAGCAAGCGCGTAACGGTCCGTCATGCCCGCAACGAAATCCACCGTCTCCACAAGGGGGTCGGGGTCGCTCCTCGTACGCTCCTCAGGATGCTCGAGGTAGTAATCGAAGAGCGCAGTCACGACGCCAGCCGCCTTTCGGTTCTCCTGAGAGCGCCTGTCTCCGTAGACGTGCTCGAAGAGCCAAGCCCTTAGCTCCATGAGAGCTTCATGGATCTCGCCTGATAGAGATATCTCACCTTTATCTCTGGAGTTAGAGATCATGTCCCGCACCAGCGTGTCTATCCTCGCGCTCATCTTCTCGCCAAGCACCGCGAGCGGCCCTTCAGGCAAATCTTCCCAGCCTATGATCCCCGCCCGCAGAGCGTCGTCCACATCATGGTTGACGTAGGCTATCCGGTCAGCGATGCGTACGATCTCACCCTCCCGTGTAGAAGGATAATCCTCACCAGTATGGTTACGTATCCCATCTCTAACCTCTAGGGTGAGGTTTAGTCCTTCTCCTCCTCTCTCCAGTTTATCCACGACGCGCAGGGAGTGTTCATTATGGCGGAAGATCCTGTGGTGCTTGGCGAGGGTGAGGGCGAGGGCCTCTTCGCCCGTGTGTCCGAAGGGGGTATGGCCGAGGTCGTGTCCCAGGGCTATGGCCTCTGTAAGGTCTTCGTTCAGCTCGAGGGAGCGGGCTATCGTACGGGCGACCTGCATCATCTCGAGGGTATGGGTCAGGCGGGTCCTGTAATGGTCTCCGTCTGGAGAGATAAAGACCTGGGTCTTGTGCATGAGTCGGCGGAAGGCTTTGGCGTGGATGATACGGTCCCTGTCGCGTTGGAACTCGTTGCGAACACCGTCGGGGGACTCTGGATTCAGGCGGCCTGCGCTACGCTCGCAGGCCCAGGGTGTGGTGGGTCGGGGCGTCTGATCGCTGCGGCCTGGGTCCGGGACTTTCACGCTGGCCTGCGAGCGCCGGTCGTTCGGGTGCCGGGGATAGCGTTGCCCGGAGCGTGGGCGAGGATGTGGGAGCGCACCACCCTCAGGAGGGCCTCTTCGAGCTCACCTTCTGAGGGGGCTTCACGGATGGGGTTTTCGATCGCCGCTGCAAGCCTTTCGTGGGCGCCTGGTGGCAGGGGAAAGGAGTCGCCGGTCAGTGCGCGGCAGTCAGGGCAGAGCAGCCCGCCGAGGTTAGGAGCGAAGCACAGAGGCTCTGTAACCTCGTAGGGGTTCGCGCCGCAGCTCAGGCAGGCGTCGAGCTGTGGGGCGTAGCCGGCAAGGATCGAGAGCTTCAGGCCGAACGCCGCCTCAACGGCCCCGTACCCCGAATCGCGCTCCTCCAGCGCGACGAGGCCGTTGTAGAGGAGGTTGAAGACGCGACGGTCGGCCTCGTCGCCAGCCGAGAGGGCGCGCACGCTCCCGACCATGCCAGCCGCCGCCTCGAAGCGGGAGAGCTCCTCGCGGATGCCGTGGAAGCTCCGTAACACCTCGGCCTGGGTTACCGTATCGAGCGTGCGACCGTGATAGGCCATGAAGTCTACGCAGGAGAGCGGCTCGAGTCGTGCTCCGAAGCGAGATCTGGTACGCCTTATACCTTTGGCGATGGCGGAGACGAGCCCTGCGTCCCGGGTGTAGAGGTCGAGAATGCGATCCGCCTCGCCGTAGCGGATCGAGCGCAGGACAATGCCTTTACTCTTGTAGACCGCCATTCTCAGCCTCCTCCATCACGGCGACGCTGGAGCTCATGCCAAGCCGCGAGGCTCCTGCGTTGAGTATGTCGAGGGCGTCCTCGAGGGTACGAATGCCTCCAGAGGCCTTGACGGCCAGCCCTTCAGGCGCCTCTTCCCTGAGCAAGGCCACGTCCTCCGGTGTGGCGCCAGAAGGAGCAAAACCGGTAGAGGTCTTGACGAAATCCGCGCCGCTGGCGGCTACTATCTGGGTTGCGAGCCGCTTCATCTTGTCAGAGAGGTATGCTGTCTCGATAATTACCTTCACCACAACGTCGTTGAGCCCGTTGTTCATGGCTACGACGCTCACCTCCTGGATGAGGCTGGCAAGCTCGTCTGCTACGTAGTCGAACTCACCCGAGAGGAACTTGGAGATGTTCATGACGATGTCGAGCTCGGAGGCGCCGCCGGTGATGGCCTCCCTCACGGCCGCGGCTTTGACCGCGGAGGCGTCGTAGCCAAAGGGGAAGGAGATCACGGTAGCGACCTTTACGTCGGCCCTGCGGAGCTCTCTGGCGGCGAGCCTCACGTAGGAGGGCGGCACGCACACAGCGGCGAAGTGGTAGCGCGCAGCCTCTTCGCACAGACGCACGATGTCCTTCTCTTTGGCATCGGGCTTCAGGAGGGTGTGGTCCACCGTCTTAGCGAACTCTCGAACCCTCATCGCCACAACGCGTACTCCGTGTTTGAGGTACCAAAAACCATGTCGGTAATTATATCCCTAGCCGCTCCAGGAACTTCCTGTCGCTTCTCCATCCAGGACTAACCTTTACCTTCAGATCGAGGTAGATACGGGCGCCGAGCAAGCGTTCCACGTCGCGACGGGCCTCGGTACCGATCTGTTTGATAGTCTTGCCGCCTTTGCCCAGCACGATCATACGCTGGGTGGGACGCTCGACGTGGATCGTCGCGTAGACTACGGTGACGTTCTCCTTGCGTTCGACGTCTTCGATCTCGACCGCTACAGCGTGAGGGACTTCTTCTCGCAGCACGTTCAGAGCTTTTTCGCGCACGAACTCGGCGAGGATCAGAGACTCCGGATAGTCCGTTATGGTCCCTTCCGGGAAATAGCGGGGGCCGGGAGGCAGGCGCTCAATCACCGCCTGCATGAGCGGCTCGATGTTAAGCCCCTCCGAAGCGCTTACCGGGAAGACCTCTTGCCAATTTGCGAGCCTCGAGACCATCTCGATGATCGGCAACACCGCTTCCTGGGTACGCAGGAGGTCCACCTTGTTGATGACGGCGATAGCGGGGGTACCTGACTCCGCTACGAGACGAGCCACGTAGCGGTCGCCTGTGCCTACCTTCTCTGTGGCCTGGAGCGCGTCCAGGAGGAAGAGGATAGCATCGGTCCCTGAGAGGCTGTCCAGGACCTGTTGCTGCATCCTGGCGCGAAGAGTGTCGCGCGGCTTCTGGGAGCCTGGCGTATCCACGAAGATGGCCTGGTAGCCTCGGCCGTTGCGGACGCCGCGTATGGGGCCCCGAGTAGTCTGCGGTCTCGGGGAGGTGATCGAAACCTTTCTTCCGACGAGCCTGTTGACCAGCGTAGACTTGCCGACGTTCGGCCTTCCGACTACCGCGACGAAGCCGCTCTTGAGGCCCTTCTCGACCGGCTCGTGTATCATCCCAGATCCTCTGGTCCGAAGGAGTGGGGCAGAATCTCCTCGAACGGGTAGCTGCGAACACCCGAGGCTTCTTCGACCAGAACCTCCTTGCAGCCGAACTCGCGCAGGACCTGACGGCAAGCCCCGCAGGGGAAGCACGGCGCTGCATCGGGGCTGAAGACGGCGACGAGCCTTATCGCGCGGTCCTCCGGGTTCGCGAGAGCCATGGTGGTAGCGGCGTTGCGTTCGGCGCAGATAGCGAGCCCGTATGAGGCGTTCTCGACGTTGCAGCCGGCGTGAATTACACCACCCTCGGTAAGGATCGCCGCGCCGACGCGGAATTTGCTGTAGGGCGCGTAAGCTCTCTCCGATGCCTCGCGCGCGGCGTCCATCACGGTCTCTGGATCCAAGCGTGGCCTCCTTTCATAGGAGTTGGAAGGCTGCGACGGTGGCGAGAACCCCCAGGAGGGCTCCCATGGCGACCTGGTAGAAGGTATGGGTCCCGCTCTCGACGCGGCTCTGGCAGACAAGCAGGGCCATGAGCAGCGCGATGACGGAGACCAGGCCCTCGGCCGAGACGAAGCTCGCCGCGACCCACCCCGCGAACGCCACCGCCGCGTGTCCCGAGGGCATCCCTCCCGCGAAGGAGCTGGGCGAGTGCGTGATCGCCTTCCCCAGCAAAACGAGGAGGACCACTACCCCGAGCGCCACCAGCGTCAGGTGGGCCGGTTGGCGACGAATTGTCTCGAGCGTCTCGAGCGAGAGCGGGCCAAGGTTGTCGGCAAGGATCAGGTACCCAACCAGGACCGCCCCGACGCTAGAGACCAGGACAGCCCCGGCAGAGACATCCTTTGCGAGCTTGGCCAATGGATGGTATTCCTTGGTGACCAGGTCGACGGCGAACTCCATCGCCGTGTTGAACATCTCGGTGACAAAGACAAGGAGTATCACAAGGACCAGGATCCCCAGCTCGAGCCTGCTCACGCTTACGAGCAAGCTCGCGACGAGCACGAGCACGGATATGACCACGTGGATGCGCATGTTGCGCTGGGTTCGCACCACATAGATGAGACCTCTGTAGGCGTGATCGAAGCTCCGGGCGACCCCCTGCTGACCCTTTAAGGGCTTTCTAGTCTTCTCGGTCATGCACCTTCTCCATGACGGCCTCCTGCACCCTGGCCATCTCGCTCCCCTCGAAGTCCTCCCCGTGGTCCATCCCTGAGAGGTGCAGGGCACCGTGCACCACGAGCTCCTCGACGCCAAGCGTCGCGCAAGAAGGGCAGATCACCACCTCCCCCACCATCTCTCCGTAGGGACCGTCGAGTACGAAGCTGAGCACGTCGGTAGGCTCGTTCTTTTGCCTGAACCTCACGTTGAGGTCGCGGATGGCATCAGGTTCGACTAGCGCTACCGAGACCTCGCCCACGCGCTCTACATCCAGGCCTTGGCTCGAGAAGGCGGCGGCGCAGAGGCGGGCGGCGAGGTTAGAGTCGAGCTTACCGAAGCCGGCTTCGTCGATGACCGCGACGGTGAAGGGCATGACAGATCGGGGTATCAGGTGGCGTCCCCGAGCGCCTTCTGGGCTGCGGGCTTGCTCGCGGTCGGTGGGGCATCGGGGTACTCGATGCGTGGACCGAGGAAGCCGATCAGAGCTTCGCGGATGGCCACCCCCGCCTCGTGGATGTCGCGCATGGTCAACTCGCACTCGTCGAACTGTCCGTCTTCTATCTTCCGCCTTATGGTGTCTGCAACGACGTCTTCGATACGCTTGGGGGTGGGCTTCGGGAGGGACTTGACGGTGGCCTCGATCGAGTCGGCCAACATCATGATCCCAGTCTCCTTGGACCTTGGCAGGCCGCTCGAGTAGCGGAAGTCCGAATCATTGACCGCTGCTTCGCCGCCAGCCTCCTGCAGAGCCTTGCGGTAGAAGTACTCGATGCGAGTAGATCCGTGATGCTGGGCTATGATGTCGAGGATCTCTTGGGGTAGTCCCCAGGCGCGCCCGATCTCGAGACCGTCCTTCACGTGACGTTTGACGACCTTGGCCGAGAGTGTAGGAGAGAGCGCCGCGTGAGGGTTCACCTGGGCGATCTGGTTCTCTATGAAGTAAGCGGGGTGCTCCATCTTGCCTATGTCGTGGTAGTAGGCTCCTACGCGGGCGAGCAGCGGGTCGGCCCCTACCCTTTCGGCTGCGTTCTCGGCGAGGTTGCCTACCTGCATCGAGTGAGAGAAGGTCCCCGGCGCCTTGCGCAGGAGCTTCTGCAGCACCTCGTTTCCAGGGTCCGAGAGCTCGAGGAGCTTCATCGGGGTGAGGATGTTGAATGCGTCCTCGAGCAGCGGCAGGAGGACCATCGCGAGCATCAGCGAGAGCAGCCCGTTCCCGAGGCCAAGGATGCCCTGCGAAAAGGCAGCCGAGGGGTTTCCGCCCCCGATCAGGCCAACCGCAAAGGTCACTATTGCCATGACCAGGGCTATAAACAGCCCTGCCTTGAGCAGCTCCCGGCGCGAGTCGACGCGCACTACCGTGTAGATAGCGAACCCGGAGCCGAGCAGGAGCGCGGCGGCCAGGAGAAAATCGTTGCCGCTCATGATCCCCACGTTTATAGCGGTTATGACTACCATGAGGAACATCAGCCTCGGCCCAAGTAGCATCGTCCCGATTATCGAGAGGCCGGCGAGCGGCGTGAGGTAGGGGTTGAAGTTGAGCTCGATAAAGAGCCGAGCCAGCGCCGTGAACAGGATGGTCAACGAGACGGCGAGTACGAGCCGGCTGGCCATGTTGGTCCTGAGAATGCGGCGCCCGAAGCGCTCCAGGAAGTACCACGCGATCCCTACCTCGGCGGCCACCACGATACCGACACCTATCAGCGACATCCAGGGGTCAGCCTGTTGGATCAAGTGCTCGGCCTCGAGTCTTGAGACGTCGCCGCGCTCAATGATCCCCTGCGCGATCACACGTTCGATCGTCGGCCTTGGACCGAGCCCGATCAGAGCCGTCAGCGAGATCCAGCTCAGGATGGTCAGCTCGGCGTAGAGAAGGTCTCTCGGAAGGTTCTCTATCCAGGCGCGAAACCGCTCGAACCACGTAGGGGGACGGTGCAACTCGTCTACTCTTTTCCCGAGAGGAGTCATTGCTGTCTTTTTCCCTAGCCCCATAATCGTAGCGGCGTCCTACGCCTCTTCCCCCGCTCCTTCGTAGGCGTCGACTATCCGCATTACGAGGTCGCTGCGGACTATGTCGTCGCGCTGGAGCTCTACGAAAGAGACGCCTTCCACCCCCGTGAGCGTCCTCCTTGCATCATGGAGCCCGCTCACGCGGCCCTTGGGGAGATCGATCTGCGTGATATCGCCGGTTATCACCATCTTGGAGCCGAAACCCAGCCGCGTTAGAAAC
>Ga0126312_10000028_pt1 | contig 52552 bp, 59 predicted proteins | sample Plot104A_FD_92537 | JGI IMG/M metagenome (GOLD analysis project Ga0126312, IMG submission 92537) | Serpentine soil microbial communities from UC McLaughlin Reserve, CA, USA - Plot104A | ecosystem: Environmental > Terrestrial > Soil > Grasslands | place: USA: UC McLaughlin Reserve, Lake County... | reverse complement strand
CTAGGACACGAAAAGAAAAAAAAGAAGACGCTTCCCTCCACCCACTCTTTTTCTGAGTCTGATAAAACACCTAAGCTTGACATTGTAATGATTCTTCTTTCCAAGAAAAGTGTCATGATGCTATGTAGTTTGCATAAATTATGTAGAGGCTACATGACGCTCAGAGGGCACAAAAACTACTACAATGTCAAGTTGCTGCGAGACCCGTCATTTTCTCCCGCTGCATCGACCAGCCGCAGCAACGGGCGCCGCGTAGTTATGCCAAAGTAGATGCGTTCGCCTTATTTCCTAGTAGGTGTTGTGTGAGGGCATGTGATTTGCCGTAGTAGGTTGGCTAAGGGCGTTTATATATTCTGGGAAAATTTCAATAATATTGGCAATATTCGAAAATTAGCTTACTTTCGATCTCCAAATTATCTTATTTTTTGATGTCAATAAGAGAATGAGGATGCTGCAGCAAGTGACATTTACACAAAATGCGTTTAGATTTAATTACATATCTCCATAACGCAAGTCTGGGCAGCGGGGGTTGTAGAGCCTGGCCAAATAGGCTGAAAATATTGGAGACGCGGGACTTAAGATCTCATAGGAAATGGGTTATCCCGTCCCTTAGGGGTTCGTGGGTTCGAATCCCACCCCCCGCACCTTTTTGCACGCTTCAAATCCCTAGTTCTTCTTGCGCTTGGAACTTTCTGAAATATAGAGCGACTATCTGCTGGTAGGACTCGCTCCTCTTTTGCCTTTAAGGCTGTCAAAGCCGGAGGAGCTGGAATAGGGTCTGCTGCCGCCAACGACTTGCCAGTTGGCAGTTATTATGACCTGACCGCTAGAGCTATGGATAGGCTCTCCGTCAGCTCCAATAAGAAGCGTGGGTTGGACGGCCGCTATGGTCGCTGCCTTGCCCTTGTTTCGCTGATTATCTGCTTGACCCTTGTGTCGTTCTTGGCAATGTTGATGCCTGCTCTTCCACGTCGTTTATAGCATAATAGATGAAGGTGTTGTCGTCAAGGGTAAAGGCTGCTTGATTACCTGGCCTCAGACCTGAGCGACATGTTGCTAGCCAACAGCGCGTGAAAGTCCTTGGCTTGGTCTTCGGAGAGCGAGTTGGTCGCAATCAGCAAGCCTCCGACAGCCAGAAACACTGTGATGATGACAAAAAGCGGGATTAGCTCTTTTTTTTCACGCTACTGCAAAAAATAGTCGCATTAAGGACATATTCGCCAAATGGCTACTGCTGCTAATATGCCGCCCTGCAGAGGTTCTTTTCCTTGTGGTCCGCAAAGTGCATCTGACAAAAGTCGTTATCGCAGTCATAGCAGTGCCAGCCTGACAGAGTGTAGCAAACTACGCACTTGCCTATCGGCTTGTTGTAGTCGTAGTCTTTTCTTGGTTTTGAAGAAGATTGTTTTTGCTGTCTTGGCTGCGGTTTCATAATCAGATTATGCCTCAGAAGAAGAAGAAGACTGAATGTTTCTCAGGATGCGCATCAACTAGCGTACCTCAAAAATACTTCCGCGCATGGAAGCAATGCCGTCCAACGGTCACAATTAGCAACCCTATTATTTAAGTATTGACGTTCCATCTGAAGATTTATTTATCTTTCAGAAGCGCTATCGATCCGCGATAATGGTTCCTGCAGCAGCCAAAGACAAGACCATAATTGAAGTCACGGTTGTCGGGAAGGACCGCAAGGGCGTGGTGGCCGATATTACTAACTTTATCTTCAAGAATGGCGGCAACATTGAGAAGATAAGCCAGAACGTCGTCCGCGGCCTCTTTGGCATGCAGCTTGAGGCGTCGTTCATGCAGGCGGACAGGAGGAAGCTTGACGATGGGCTGAAGCAGCTGTCAAAAAAGCTCTCGATGGAGATCAAGGTCCACTACCAAGAACCAAATAGGCTGCAAAATGTCGCGATCTTTGTCAGCAAAGAGCCGCGCTGCCTTGACAGGATTCTTGAGGCCAAAAAGAAAGACGAGATAAAGGCCAACATTGCAGTTATTGTCGGAAGCGACAGCACGCTCAAGTCGGTCGCTGACGACGCAGGCATTCCATTTCATGCCGTAGTGCACAAGGACCAGGCGGAAGCGGAGAACAAGATCCTGCAGCTCACCGAGCAGTACAACGTCGACCTGATCGTGCTTGCAAGGTACATGCGTGTACTGACTCCAAACTTTGTCTGGCGCTACCCTAACAGGATAATCAACATCCATCCATCGCTATTGCCGGCCTTCCCTGGCGCATACGCCTATGTGCAGGCATACGAGCGCGGCGCCAAGATAATAGGGTGTACGGCCCACTTTGTGACAGAAGACCTTGACCAAGGACCTATCATCTCGCAGAATTCGTTCAAGGTGTCGGACAAGGACACGCTTGACACGATAAAGAAAAAGGGCCAGGAACTCGAAGCCTCAACCCTGCTTGATGGAGTCAAACTGTACCTGGAGAACAAGCTTGAGGTGTACTGGGGCAAGGTACACATCGCAGGTGAAAACAATAACAGCTAAGTTCTTAACGTGGAGAGCACTGATTTTTCATACATACATATGTCCATACCGGTCTTTGGGATGAGCGAGTTTGACTTCAGGAATGCGCTCAAAAAGATCAAAAAGGCGATAATCCCGGTAGGCTCGCTCGAGCAGCACGGCAGCCATCTGCCCGTGTCGACAGACTCGCTTGTCGCTGAATACATCGCAAGGCTTGTCGGTGAAAGGACAGGGGCATTTGTCCTGCCGGTAATTTCGTACGGCGTGTCATTTGAGCACAAGCCGATGTTCAACGTTTCCCTGCGCAACTCTACGCTGTCGACAATGCTGTGCGATGCGTGTGTTTCGCTTGCTGAAAACCGGATAAAGCAGATAGTCATCTTGAACGGCCACCACGGCAACATGGGCGCGCTGCAGTACATCGCTCAGGAGCTCCACGGCGGGATCTCAAGGCATGTCAGCGTGCATACCCTGCACTACTGGCACGCGCTCGATCATGAGTTTGACCACGCAGGCGAGGTCGAGACCTCACTTGTTCTTGCGATAGCTCCGGAACTCGTGCGAATGGACAGGGCGGTGCCAAATTCCAAGAGGCTTTCAAAGTCAAAGGCTGCCTACAGCAGCATAACGAATGCACCTGGCTCGTTCCCCAAAATAACCGGCAACGGCGTCTGGGGAGACCCGAGGAAGGCGTCTGCGGAAAAGGGGAAAAAATGGATCGAAAAGATGGTCGCCGGGCTTGCCAAGACGATAGCCGAGTTTGGCAGCTGAGGAGGCAGCCTGTCCTGCCTGCCCGCATGCGAGATGCAATGAAATTTTAATATATACCTATATTGCGCTCTACCTATAGGTAGAATACTAGTTGTCAGTAGATATGGCTGTAAAGGTTCTCGATGAGAGCCTTGGAAAAGTTGTGCTTATCAAGTTGAAAGGTGGCAAGGTAATTAGGGGGAACCTCCACGGGTTCGACCAGCACATGAACCTGTTGCTTGAAGACTCGGTGGAGTTCTTGGAGGAAGGCAAGTCAAACGATCTGGGCACTATTGTTGTCAGGGGAGACAACGTGGTCATCATATCCCCTCCGCCAAAGTAGCACGAGGAAGGTGCTGAGAAGGAGAAATGACGAAAGGCACTACCTCGATGGGCAAGTTCACCCGCAAAAAGACCCACATACGGTGCAGAAGGTGCGGCCACAACTCGTACCACAAGCGTGGCAAGCAGTGCGCCAAGTGCGGCTATCCTGATCCGAGGATGCGCAAGTACGATTGGATTAAGCGGCAGGTCATTTAATATCAACAGAAAGCTTTTCTGTTTGCTTTTGGCTAGGCAATACGACAACAACAATGGTTACAGAAATTGCGCTTATCGCCGGAACGACGGCGGCGGGAGCGATCTCGGCTGCGGTCATTGAGAAACTATCGCGATCAAGAGCCGCTGGCGGCAACAAAAAGATAAAGTCTCAGGAAAGGTCGTCTACGCCCACCACTGCCCGGGCGGAACTTGTATCGCTATTATTTGAAAAGACCCTTGCATCAGAGGCCATAACAAGGGTTTACGAGGCAGCTCAGGAGGGCAGGATTGACCGCTTAGAGCGCGATAGGCTCTTGCTGAAATACAGACAGCAGCTCGACCTGCTTAACCAAAAGGTTGCCCATCTGCAGCCGGTGGCAGACTATGCCGACCTGTCAGAGCTTCGCAACAACCTTGCGTCGCTCCTTGGGGACAGGATTTCAGCGCTTGACCAGAAGCTACTGGAAATGTCCAAGAAAAACGGCATCTCCAAGGATAATAGCGTGGATGCAAGAGCGCAGAGGATAATCGCCGAGACCACGAAAGTGCAGCCACTGGTAGTCGACCAAATGCCATTCAAGTCGGAAGAAAAGAGCATAAAACAATTGCAGAGTGAGATAGTGCAGGCTCTGGAGCGCCTAGAGCAGGTTGAAATAGACAAGGATTAGAAATAGTGCTGGATCTTCTTTTTTCATTCCTGCACGCAGGTAAGCCTGTGCAGGATTGGTGGATGTACCGGAATGCACTTTACAATTCTCATGACATTATTCCAGTACAGTTAGTGAAGCAAGGGTTGTTGCAAACCAAATGTGGCTTTACATTGGATCATTACTTTGATGTTCTAGATGCTGCAAGATAGGACGGCTATGAAATAGGGCCGCTCTGTGATTTCCACCGCATAATTGAAACTTCAAAGAAGTTCATAATATTGAGGCATGATGTCGATCTCTCGCTTAGCTATGCTTTAAAACTGGCCAAGCTTGAGGCGGCTCACGGACTGCGTGTGATATACTTTGTCCTTTTGCATACAGACCTATAGAATGCAATGTCTGAAAGCGGGACCAAGGCTCTGCGCCAGATATCTGACATGGGGCACAAAATAGTTCTCCACATAGACACTAGGTTCTTTCGGCTCGACAAGCCGTTCCTGAGCCAGATCAGAGAAGAATGAAAGATACTCGAAAGCATTACGAGACAAGAAGTGGTCTTTATTTCGCAGAACACCCCGATAATAACACCAGACCCCCCAAGCGAGTTTACTTCAAGGTGCATTGAGGCAAGAGACCCAAAGATACTTGAGTATTTGAAATACATCAGCGACAGCAGGAGGAACCGGCGGCAGGAGTGCATGTGCCATCATATAGGCGTGGATGACAAGATGCAGATTCTGGTGCACTCAGAATGGTGGGGCGAAAAGAACGTGCCGCTTGAGCACATTCTCCTTTCTATCAAGTATGCTCCGAAGACTGAAATTGACCGGCTTTCTACGATTGCGGTAGCAAACCTGCAGCTCCATAAGGACAAAATGTTCCGGGGGTTGGTCTAGCGATGGCAGTAAGCAGCAAGCGCGCAAAAAAAGAACAGCAATAGCTCTAAAAAAATTATTGAATACACTGGCAACTGCAAGGTTCACGACGAGTTAAAAGGTAAACAGCCTGTTATAGCAGAAATCGCTCCCTTGTGGCTAGCTGGCGCAGCGGATCTTGCGTTTGGCAAGAGCCTAGAACAGATCATCAATTCCAAATCCGTGATAATCTTGTGCCCACTGGAGCTCGATACACCCATTGAAGAGAAGGTGCTGATATGCGTCGACAATCCGCGGCTTTGGTTTATCCACATCATGAAAAAATTCTTCCACATTCCGCGGCCTAGAATCCGGATTAGCAATAACGTCTATCGGAAAGAGGAGTAATGCTCGGCAGGGAAGGGTTCGGCTATGAAAGAAATGAGAAAGGAGAGCTAGAAAAATTCCTCATCTGGGAGGGGTAATTATTGGCGATAATGTGGAGGATATCGGGGCCAACGCGTGCATAGCGAGAGGAAGCTTGGAAGACACGGTAATAAGTGAATGCACAAAAATGAACCAGCTTGTTCATATCTCACACAATGTCAAGATTGGAAAGTATTGCCTGATAACTAACAGCTTGTACCTTTGTTGATAGAGGGGCAGAAGTGGGTGATTATGCAACCATTTGGGCCGGAGCCGTGATCTCAGATCATGTGAGAATAGGCCATCACACAGTCATTGGCGCAGGCGCAGTTGTCACAGCCGATGTCAAACTATATGAAACCGTATGGGGGTTCCGGCAAGAAATATAGAGTATGTTAGGTGGATGAGAAGCAGAACAACCACTACGCAATAGCGGAGCATATTACGAGCAGACGATTTAACATTCAAGAATTACACTCCAAATTTTAGATCATCACTGTCAATTGTGTTGGAAATATTTGGAATGTCGCAGGCAGTATGCCTATCGGCTCGCCGTCGATCGTAATGGTGACCTTCCTCTCCTTCGATCTGATGAGGACTTTTTTTGCCTTTGCGTACAGTATGTTGTCCTCACCGGAATAGTCGCCCACCTTCATGTTTATCATCTCGTCGAGCATCTTGAAGCTTCCCGAGTCCTTCAGGACGACTAGGTCAAGCAGGCCATCAGACACATCGGCATCCCGCGCCGCCATAAATCCGCCACCAAGGAACCTTCCGTTGGCTACTACTCCCATAGACATGCTGGTCGACTTTTTCCGGCCATCTATAAAAAATTCGCAGAGGTTGCTCTGGTACGCCGGCACAGTGGTTACGATGGCAGCCATGGTCGACACGAGCCTATTCTTTACCTTTCCCCTCACCTTCTTTGACCTGTCGATTATCTCTGCCGCAACGCCCATCTCTGCAGCATTTAGGAAAATCCTCGGCGGGAGGCGGGTGCCGTACTCGGGGTCTGTGGCAGATACCACTATCACGTCTATCTTTGCCGGTGACCCTCCGACGAAATTCTGGCAACACTCGACGACGTCTGCAGGGAGGCCGAGTGACTTGGAAAGGACATTGCGAGTGCCGCACGGGACTATACCCATTATAGCATCCGGGTTTATCCGCTTGAGGGCAAGCGAATGGAAGCGGCGAATGCCTAGATTTTCTTCAAAAAAGCCATTTGCAACCTCGTTTATCGTTCCGTCGCCACCGAGAGCGACTACCTTCCTGTAACCCTGGCGCAAGAAATCTCTCGCAAGGGCCGTCCCGTGCCCCTGCTCTTTGCTGAAAGCTACCTTGACGCTGCCGCTAAAAACGTCCTTGATCCTTGAAAAGAGGTCGTCCCAATTTTTGCCTGTCAGCCCACTACATGAGTTTGGGTTGACTATAAGCGCAGTGTCAGTTGCATTGAGCATTTTGCGCTGCGCGCGGACGGCAGAGCCTGCGTTAACATTTTTCAACAATAGGATATAATGTCAGATATCGCTCATAAGGGTAGGCGTAGCAGAAAAATGAGGAAACGAACTGCTGCTGCTACTGCCTTTTCTGTACTTCCTGAGTGTTTGGAACTGCTTCCATCATGCCCTGCAGCGAATTGGTGATATTGAGAAAGTGCAAGCCCTTCTGAGTGGTTCTGTAGATCTGTTCCCCCTTATCGTACGCCAAAAGGCCATTTTGTTCAAGCACCGGCAGGTATTCCTTTAGCTGCGCATACGAAAGGTACGCCTTGTACATTATCTTGGTCCTGGTCGTGCCAGACGCTGCAGACTCTAGGATTCTCGAAGCGATTTCGGTCCTACTTCTATATTTCATTCTTCCTGGCGTTTCTATCAGCTTTCAGATATATAAGAAAGCGTAGTTAATCTTTGGAAACATTATTCAGGAAGAGACCTTCATTCTTGGGAAGACCAGAAAAGCAAAATAGTGCTTGGAATTCTCACCTATTCGTTTGGTAGCGCGCATTATCGACGGCAAGGTCGTTGCCGAAGACGTAAAGGCAAGGGTGAAAAAGGCCGTTGACGAGCTGAAGGCTAGCAGGGTTCAACCCTGCCTTGCGACAGTGTTGGTTGGGGACGACGCCGCGTCTGCGACATACGTCGGCAGCAAGCAAAAAGACGCTAATGAAGTGGGCATTCTCACCCGGGACTACAGGCTTGCGGCCACCTTTAAGCAAAGTGAGCTAGTAGAGCTTGTGCAGCTCTTGAACAACGATCCCGCAGTTCACGGCATTTTGGTGCAATTGCCGCTGCCCTCCCATATTGACCAGATTGAGATCACTAATGTGCTGAGCCCGCTCAAGGACGTAGACGGCCTGACGCCGTACAACGCAGGTATGCTGCAGAACGGCACGGCGCTCCTGAAGCCCTGCACACCCTCCGGCGTAATCGAGCTCTTGGATTACTACAAGATAGACGTCTCCGGCATGGACGCAGTTATTGTCAACAGGAGCAACCTCGTGGGCAAGCCGCTTGCGTTCCTGCTGCTAGAGCGCAACGCAACCGTGACGGTGTGCCACTCCAAGACCAAAGATCTGGATAAAAAATTGCGAAACGCCGACTTGGTGGTGACTGCAGTCGGCAACCGCCAGCGTTTTACGCTCACCGCAGACATGATAAAGGAAGGTGCGGTCATTATAGACGTTGGCACTGCAAGGGTCGGCGGCAAGCTGACCGGCGACGCTGATTTTGACTCTGTAAAGCAAAAGGCGTCGTGGATAACGCCGGTCCCCGGAGGAGTGGGCCTCATGACCCGGGCAATGCTTTTGAAAAACACAGTATCTGCCGCTTCAATAGCAAGAGAGATGAGTGGCTAGCTGCAGTCCAGCAAAACAGCGACAAGACGACAAGTGCTTGAAAAGCGCAACGCGCTTGCTGCCAGCGACGTCGAGAGGCACAGCAGATTCATTCAGGAGCACGTCATACGGAGCAAAGAGTTTCAGTCGGCCATGGTTGTCGCCACATACTTTGCCTTTGGGTCGGAGGTAAGGACCAACCTTATAATCGAGCAGGCCAGAAAACTTGGCAAAATGGTGGCGCTGCCAAGCGTTGAAGGCAATAGGATTGCGTTTTACGAAATGTCGTCAGGCAAGTACCTGGTCACAGGTAGGTTCGGGATGATCGAGCCGCTTCCTTACGGCCCAGTGGATGCAATCAACCTGCTCGTCGTGCCCGGCATCGCGTTTGACAGAAAAGGCTACAGGCTTGGCTACGGCAAGGGCTACTATGACAGGTTCCTATCGGGCAAGCGTGGAATATTTTCAATCGGCCTTGCGTACAAGTTTCAGCTGCTTGAAAGCCTGCCGCATGGCAAGCATGACAAAAAGCTGGATGCCGTGGCGACAGAAGAAGGGGTTCTTTGCTTTTAGCGGCCAATGGCCCTTCTTGCAATGTCTGTCCTGTAGTGATGGCCGTTCTCTCCCCAGTGTATCTTCCTGACTGCCGAGTAGACGTTGTCTATGGCCTGCCTTGCATCCCTGCCAAGCGCCGTCACTGCAAGGACGCGGCCGCCGTTTGTCACGAATCTCCTATGCGAGTCCCGTGCAGTGCCTGCGTGGAAGACCACGACGTTTGGACCAAAGCCAGAGTCGAGGCCCTCTATAACCTTGCCCTTTTCGTAGATGCCAGGATAGCCGTGGGCGGCCATTATCACGCATACCGCGGTCTGGTCGTGCCATTCGATTGGCTGCATCGAGCCGAGCCTTTCATCGACCGCTGCGTCTATGTATTGACAAAGATCGGACTTCATCCTCATCATTATGGGCTGGCACTCCGGGTCGCCCATCCGCGCGTTGAATTCCAGAACATAGGGCTTGCGCTTCCTTTCGTCCACTATGATCCCCGCATAGAGGAAGCCCTTGAACGGCGTCCCCCGGTTTTTCATTATCTTTATCGCCGGCTCCATTACCTGCTTTACTATCATGTTATGAAGCTCGCTGTCCACCACTGGCGTGGGCGAGTATGCGCCCATGCCGCCGGTATTGGGCCCCTTGTCGCTGTCGAATAAGCGCTTGTGGTCTTGGCTTGACGCAAGGGGCATTATCGACCTGCCGTCGCATAGCGCAATAAATGACACTTCTTCGCCGGACAGACGCTCCTCAATCACCACCTTTCCTCCCGCGGCGCCAAACTCCTGCCTTACCATCATCCTGTCGACCGCCTCGACTGCCTGGTCGACGGTGTCGCACACGACGACGCCCTTGCCGGCCGCAAGCCCATCTGCCTTGACAACGAGCGGCCTATCCTGCCTGACAACGTAATCCTTGGCTTTCTGCGGATCTGTAAATATCGCAAATTCTGCAGTCAGGATGCCGGCATCGTACATGAACTCCTTGGCAAAGGCCTTGCTTGATTCAAGCATGGCCGCCTGCCTTGTCGGCCCGAAAATCCGCAGGCCTTCTTTTGAAAAAGCGTCTACTATTCCAAGCGAAAGCGGTTCCTCCGGCCCCACAATAGTAAGCAGGTTGTTGCCTTGGCGCTTTGCAAACGACACAAGTCCGCCAACATCGTTCTGCTTGATGTCGACATTATTCTCGGTCGTGCCGCCGTTGCCGGGAGCAAAATAGATCCTATTTACGTAAGGACTCTGCGACATCTTCCAGCCAAGAGCGTGCTCCCTGCCTCCGGAACCTACTAGCAGAACATTGCCGCTGCGAGCAGTAGAAGACACTCTACTTGCTCTAAAAAAGGAGTCGGATAATAAATGTTTGATCAAGCTTCGCTTACTTTTTTCGTCTCCCCTTTTAAGCGATATAGGTGTCTACTTGGCATGAGCCCAGAGCAGGCCGCTGACACACCAGGGCATGCGCGCAGAGGTCTGGCATCTGCCAACGAAGAAACAAGGCAGAGGGTAGCCAGGAAAGGCGGCATTGCACCGCACCAAAAGAGGGGTTTGGCAGCAGCAACCACAGACACTCGGATGAGGGTCGCTAAGGCAGGCGGCGAGGCCCGAGCCCAGGACAGGGAAGGGTTGAGCCAGGCCGGGAGGCGCGGCGGCGAAGTCGTAAAAGAGCGCTATGGATCCGAATTTTACCGCGAAATAGGAGAAAAGGGAGGCGGTGCGGTCAAGGAACGCTATGGCACAGAGTTTTACAGCGAAATCGGCAAGCGCGGCGGCGAGACGGTCAAGCAGGAGCGCGGCGCCGAATATTACAGCACGATTGGAAGGAGGGGGGGCGAGGCAAGAACGACGATAACAACAACAACTGAAAGAAGACCCGAAGAAGAGGTGCAGCAGCCGGCAGAATCCGAGCCCGAGCCAACAACAAACACTAGCTTTTCAACTGCGGCCTAGCAGGTTTATGTAATCGTCAGTAAGGGCCTGAAGGAACTGCACGTATTCGCTGTCGTCAAACTCTATGGTTACAAATCTGTTTTCCTGCATCGCTTTTCTGACGCTTTTCAGGTGGTAGCACTCCTGCCCGCCGGACAACGTAGTAAAGTAGTAGTCCTTGCAGGAGCAAAAGCCAAGATCAGGGTCTGACCAGTATTCGTTGTCCCTGCCGACAACTATCCACAGCTTTTTGCCGCTTGGCAGAAACAGCATCTGCTTGACGCTGCCAGACTCGACTGCGTCCTGCACCCGCGATGACATTGATTGGTTTATTTGCCTCATCCAAGCTATATAAAAAGCGTGAAGGTACGCCCGCTCCACCCGCACGCCGCGCTCTTGCTCGAAGATGATAGAAAGAAGAAGTACGTTGCCGTGTCGGACCTCCACATCGGGCTTGAAGCTGAGATGTCGAATAAGGGGATAACAGTCAGAACCGGGATGATCGTTTCTGACATGGTAGGCGAGCTCTTGGGGCTTGTCGAATCAGAGCGCGCCGACAGTGTTGTGCTTCTGGGCGACATCAAGCACACTATCGGCTCGATAAGCAAGCAAGAGTGGGATGACATCCCGGTGTTTTTGCGGCAGCTTGCCGCCAAGGCAGAGGTCTACCTCGTGCCTGGCAACCATGACTCCAACATCCGGCACCTCGTGCCGCAGGCAGTCAACGTGATAAGCACCAAGGGCATGACGCTTGACGACACGCTGCTCGTGCACGGCCACAGCATGCCTTCGGACGTGAGGTCGCATGTAAAGCGGATAGTGATGGGGCACATCCACCCAGTCTTTTCGAAGATGGGGAGCGTCATAAACGGCGAGCGGGTCTGGATATACATGCAGGCCCGGAAGGAGACCCTCTTTTCTTCAGCAGAGGAAGGGACCATCGAGATCGTGGTGGTGCCCAGCTTTAACCCTCACTTGTATGCAACCGGTGAGAAATACTACCATCACAAGTCGATATCGCCCATAATCACGAGAGTGGTGCAGCATGGCGTAGAGAAATGCATAGTGGCGACGCTGGACGGGTCCGTGGTCGGGGATGCCGGCGTGCTACCACACATACTGTAAGGTGATTCATAAGGTTTCATTATTTGTTAATGGAGTCCTTGGTGGTGGAAGGACCATGATGAGCGAGAATGTGGACGGCCGATTAGCAATTTTTGTTAATTATTCCAGCTTCACATAACTTCTAAGCGGCGCCAGTGTCGGCGTGTTGCTGCTTAACCATTGTAGAGTTTTGGTAAACGAGCTTGCCGCCTCAATCGTCGTCAGCACGGGAATCCCCATCTCTACTGCCTTCCTGCGTATCTGGTACTCGTCATACAGCATGCCCATGTACTTTTCAATCGTAGAAGTAGCCGGAATGTTGATGATAAAATCGATCTTGCGCTTATACAACAAATCGGCAATGTTTGGCTTGCGGTCCGGCTCGCTTATTTTGTAGACCAGCTGCACGTCCTTGAAGCTGTTGTTCTCCATGAATTCTGCCGTGTGCTCTGTCGCAAGCATCTTGTAGTTCATGGACGAAGTGAGCGACACTATCGGAAGCAGCTTCTCCTTGTTCTTCTGCCCTCCGACCGTTATCAGCGCTGTCCCAGACAGCGGTAGCGAATAACCGGCCGCCATGTACGCCTTTGATAGCGCGTCATAAAAGCTGTTGCCAAAGCACGCGACTTCGCCTGTCGACTGCATCTCGACGCCAAGCACGATGTCAGAGCCTTCCAGCTGCATGAACGAAAATTGCGGGACTTTAATTCCAAAGCCGGTGGTCTTGAGCCACAGGTCCTTTGCGGCCGGAGGCAGGCGCTTGCCGGTCATCGCCTTTGCCGCCAGGTTGATAATATTAAAGCCGACGAACTTGCTCACAAAGGGCATCGAGCGCGACGCCCTGACGTTTGCCTCTATCACCGACACCTCCTCGTCCTTCACAAGGTACTGGATGTTGAACGGCCCCTTGACATTGAGAGCCTTGCCTATCCTGGCCGTGTGATCCACTATGGTGTCGATCGTCTTCCTATCGAGCCGCCAGGGTGGAATGCTCATCATCGCGTCGCCCGAGTGCACGCCTGCGTTGTCTATATGTTCAATGACCGAGCCGATAATGACTTCCTTGCCGTCTGAAACGGCGTCCACCTCGACCTCGGCAGCGTCTTGCAGGAACTTGCTGATGACTACCGGATGATCGGGGCTGACGTTCGTGGCGTCGGTCAAGAATCGCTCGAGCTGCTGCTCGCCCCACACCACCTTCATGGCGGCGCCAGAGAGTACGTAGGACGGCCTGACCAGCACCGGGAAGCCGACTGTGTCTGCAAATTCCTCTGCTTCTGCAAGCGAGGTGAACTTCCTCCACGCCGGCTGCTTTATGCCGAGCGTGTCGAGCATCCGGCCGAATTTCGCCCTGTCCTCTGCCCTGTCGACGTCTTCGCTGCTAGTGCCAATGATGTTGACGGCGTTCTTGGCAAGCTTGGGCGTTAGGTTGTTTGCCGTCTGGCCGCCGACGCAGGTGACAACGCCTGTCGGCTTTTCCTTTTCGCAGATGTCAAGCACGCGCTCGAGTGTCAGCTCTTCGAAATACAGCCTGTCGCAAATGTCATAGTCCGTCGATACCGTCTCGGGGTTGCAGTTGATGACCGAGATTTCCTTGACGCCGTTCTCCTTGAGGCCCCATACCATGTTGACTGTCCCCCAGTCAAACTCGACGCTGCTTCCGATCCTATAAGGGCCGGCGCCGAACACAATCATCCTGCTGTCCTTGCCATTGTTATCTTCGACGTTGATGTCGTCGGCCTGGCCGCCGTACGTCAAATACAAATAGTTGGTCTTGGCCGGCCACTCTGCCGCCAGCGTGTCTATCTGCTTGACGACAGGCTTGATGCCGAATTTCTCTCGGAACGACCTGACCTGCATCTCGTCAAGGTTCTGGCAGCGGGCGATCTGCTTGTCGGAAAAGCCCATTTTTTTCGCATTCCTTATCAGGTCCTCGTCAACGATGGTGGACTTGCGAAGCCTGTCTTCCATGTCAACGATGTTCTTTATCTTGGTCAGGAACCAGGGGTCGACTGCCGATAGCTGATAAATCCGCTCGATAGTCATTCCGACCTTCATGGCCTCGACGACTGCGAATATTATCTCATCGTTTGGATGGATTAGCGCCTGCTCTATCCTCTCGATGTCTTCGGGTGCGCGCGCCGGAGAGGAATTATTGTTGGCGTTTGAGACAAGCCCGTCCTTGCCCATGTCGCACATCCTGATCGCCTTTTGCACTACCTCTTCAAAGCTCCTGCCAATCGCCATCACTTCACCCACCGACTTCATGGCACTCCCAAGCTTTCGCTTGACAAGCTCGAACTTGGAGAAGTCCCACCTAGGCATCTTCAACACGACATAGTCAAGCGACGGCTCAAAGCACGCCGTGGTGGCTTTGGTAATCCTATTGATAAGTTCTGGCAGCGAATATCCAAGGCCAATCTTGGCGGCCATGTACGCCAGCGGGTAGCCTGTGGCCTTGCTTGCCAGAGCCGACGATCTCGACAGCCTCGCGTTGATTTCAATTGCAGTATATTGTTCAGATGTTGGATCAAGCGCGTACTGGATGTTGCACTCGCCCATGATGCCGCAGTAGCTTGTAGCCCTAATGGCCGCCGAGCGCAGCATGTGGTACTCATAGTTGTTGAGCGTCTGGGAAGGCGCGATGACAATGTTGTCGCCAGTGTGGACGCGCATGGCAAGGACGTTTTCCATGTTGCATACTACGACGCTGTTGCCCATGTAGTCGCGCATCACCTCGTACTCTATCTGCTTCCAGTGGCCCACATAGCGCTCTATCAGGATCTGGTGGACCATGCTGAGGTTGAGGCCGCGCTGCGCTATCTCCTGCAGCTCGTACTCATTGTGCGCGACGCCCCCGCCCCTGCCGCCAAGCGTGTAGGCGACCCTGATGATGACTGGGTAGCCTATCTCTTTTGCAGCCTTGAATGCCTCCTGCATCGAATTGACTGCAAAGCTCTGCAGCACCGGCACGTCGCTTTTTATCATAGCCTCTTTGAAGAGCTGCCTGTCCTCTGTGATCTCGATTCCTCTTATCTGGGTGCCAAGGACCCTAATGCCATATTTCTGCAATACGCCCTGCTCGTGCAGGGCGACGCCGCAGTTGAGCGCGGTCTGGCCACCAAAGCCCAGCATTATCGAGTCAGGCTTTTCTGCCTGTATAACTTTTTCAACATAGTCCGTGTTGATTGGCACAGGGTACACTTTGTCTGCAAAGCGCGTGTCCGTCTGTATCGTCGCGATGTTGGGGTTTATGAGTACGCTCTTGACTCCCTCCTCGGCAAGTGCCTTGAGGCATTGCGAACCGGAGTAGTCGAATTTGCGGCCAGTTTTTATTGCCGGCTTTCGCCCGCTTCTCCGATCTTGATTGCCCCGCTTCCGAGGATGAGAACCTTCTTTATTGTCTCATCTCTTGGCGACCTTTCTCCCTCCTCCAACTTTCTTTCTCGCTGCCTTAGCTCTTGGCGACCTTTTCTTTTTTACCACTTTCTCTTCAATCACAGGCGGCTGCTGTTGCGTAATTCCGTTTGCAATAACTTCTTTGAACCTGTCAAACACAAACATGCAGTCGTAGGGGCCCGGCGACGCTTCCGGGTGGAACTGGACAGCGATTATCGGCTTGCCCTTGTGCTCGATGCCCTCTACCGTGTCGTCGTCGACGTTTGAGAACCACACCTTAAAGCCGGTCTTGCCCAAGCTCTTTGGGTCGATGCCGTAGCCGTGGTTCTGGCTCGTCACGTAGACTTGGCTGTTGCGCTTGTCCACGCACGGCTTGTTCTGGCCCCTATGGCCAAATTTCAATTTGTAAGTGTCGGCGCCACCCGCAAGCGCGAGGATCTGGTTGCCAAGGCAGATGCCAAGCGTGGGCGTGGCCGTCTTGATCAATTTGTTGGCAGTCTTGATGGTGTCTGTGCAGACCTTGGGGTCTCCGGGGCCATTGCTTATCACCACACCCTTTGGGCTGTACGACATTACCTGCTCGTAAGTGGCGTGCCACGGCAGGCGGATCACCCTGTAGCCTGTGCGCATGATGTTGCGGATGATACTGAACTTTACGCCGGTGTCCAGCACGACGACGCATTCTTTGCTCTTGTCGCCATACTCCTGCGGCTGGCTTGTCGAGACTTCTGGCATAAAGTTTAGGCCCTCATATTTCGCGCCTGCAAGTACCTTATTTAGCCTTGAATCGTCAATTATTGCACCTTTTTCCGACACGACCAGCGCGCCCATCATGACGCCGTGCACGCGCAGCTTTTTTGTCAGCTCGCGAGTGTCGAGGCCGTAAATGCCGGGTATCCTTTCCTGATAAAGCCACTGGTCAAGCGTCTTAGTGACGCTCCAGTGGCTTGCAATGTCCGATAAATTATGAATCAGCAAAGCCTTGGCCTGAATCCTGTCTGACTCGAAGAACTTTGGCAACCCGTACTCGTCCTTTACATCAAAGCTTGGCACGCCATAGTTGCCCACCAGCGGGTAGGTCAGGCAGAGTATCTGGCCGCGGTACGACGGGTCGGTCAGAGTTTCGGTGTAGCCCACCATCCCCGTGTTAAAGACAACCTCGCCGGCTATTTCTGAAGGGTAGCCAAATCCGACGCCTTCAAAAACGGTGCCATCTTCTAGCATCAGCTTGGCCGCGTAGCCAGTATAGGTTTGCTGGAGTATAGGAATTTTTTTGAACCCTCACCAACTGTCAAAGTAAGCAAATTTAAATTTTGCTTTAGGCCCTGACCACAGTAGCCGGTTCTTTTACCCTTGCAAAGTACAGCATAAAGCCAAGCCACGCAGCGATCTGCAGGGCGGTAAGGTACCCATTTATGGATCTCGACAGGTACGCCCTTGTAAAGAATCCTTCAAAGACCAACTTGGCCGCCTAGTCGATTGCATATGCAAGCCCTACAGCGAGCACGCCAAGTTGCTCCGGCACGACCAGCCGCCAAACAACTACCATTGCCGCGGTGCCTGCCAAGCCAAAGACGCTGCCAATCGCGTTGTAGGCAAAGGTGCCTTCTGGTGTCCCGAAGCAGATCATGTGGCCGCTCCGGGCCTCTACGCATATGCGATAGTCGTGGCCGTCAGCTGCGCACACCGCGATGTGCCCCATCTCATGGAGGATGCTCATCAGGATGGCCAAAGCCAGGTACAGGCCGACGGACCAGAGTATCACCCTGCGATTGAACCACATATACCCATATACCCTCGCTCTCTTTTTCTCTTATTATGCCTAATCTGTCGTCATTGGTTAAAAAACAAATAGTAATATTGTTGGAGGCGCACTATACAACTGCCTCCAATATGTCGTCTGACAGGCAACAACCGGAACACCAGCAGCGGCGCTGCTCAATCTGCAATTCGCGGTTTGCAGACAGGAAATGCTATTTTTGCGAAAGCAGGGTCTGCACTTCATGTATCGTGCCGATTAACGTGTCTGGCACGACGACAAGGTGCATTAGCTGCGACAGGAAGAAGGTAAACAAGCTCAGCCTGACAACTCTTCTAAAGAGGAACTTCCACCTCATCGGCATCATTGTAGCGTTCTGGATCTTTACCGTTTTTCCCCTTCCTTTTCTACATCTGGCCGGACTTGAAATTGATCCGAGTGCGTTCCAGCCCGTACTCATCGCCACTGCGGTCATGACGATCCCGTTCGTCTTTATGTTCATCGCGTGGCAAAAGAGAGCACCGAGGGGCTCGCAATAATATTGCATCATCGATATTTATGCAGGCGCAGCCTGTGTCATTTTCCTGTCTATTTGTTCGGCTCAAACGTAAACCAGGTCGCTTTGCTCGCCGCTATCGTCAGCATCGCGGTCTTGCTCTCGATCCTCTCGTAGCAGTACTATTCTGCCACAGCATAGGATATAAGAAAAATCGCAACAACCGAGATCTAGCAAGAAACGCGGGCAGAGTCGTTTCACCTATCCAACCTGCTTGAAAACAAGATAAGGCTCATAGACAATAACCTTACCACTCGGGCTGCAAGCTCGTCCGTGGAGCAGCAGGACGGAGACAATGAAGACGCGCACCTTGCGACATTGATCGTGAAATCTGATCCTTGTGCAGTGCCTCCATCGTCATTTACCACCAGCGTGACAACTCTTAGCTGGACGCACACCTCATCTGGGTCGCAGAATGCGGGCAATGGTGGAGGTGTTTGCTGCGCTGACACGTTTCTTCGAGCAAGCGGCAATAACAACAGCACTGCAAAAAGTGGACTGGAAAAAGTGCCCCTACAAGGAACCAGATCGACAGAAATGCTAAGCCTTTATTAGTCATGGACGCACGTTATGTTTATAATTCTATGAGTTGCGCCTTATCCTGCTAAATACTTGATATGAATTTGGATTACTCGTAAATCCTAATGCATCATCTGTATGTGTCAACTCTGTATATTGCGTTATTCTTGGCGTGAAGAGAATTGTGTTTTAGTTCCGTAAATTTTCCTAGTTATCATATCAGTACATCGCCTTTGCCGCAAGCTCTGTGAACTCGGTTGTCGTCAGCATGCCACCAATGTCCTTGGTCTTTTTGTCCTGTCTGAGCAGGCTCACGATGGCGTCCTCGATGCGCCTGCCCTCCAGCATTGCGTTCTTGTCGCTGTGCCTGTCGGCGAGCCATTCAAGCATCATTTTTGTAGACAGCAAGATGGACGATGGGTTGGCTGCGTTCTTGCCTGCGATGTCAAACGCTGCTCCGTGCACTGGTTCAAAGAGCGCAAAATGTTCGCCAATGTTTGCCGACGGGCCCATCCCAAGGCCGCCCACAATCTGAGCAGCCTCGTCAGAGAGTATGTCGCCAAAGAGGTTTGTCGTGACAATAACGTCAAACTCTTCTGGATTGCGGATCAAGTTCATGGATGCTGCGTCAACGTATAACTCGCTATACCGTATCTTGGAGTATTTTTTTGCAACGTCCCTGCAGGTGGCCGCAAACAGGCCGTCGCCCTTGCGCATCACATTTGCCTTGTGCACCGCAACTACTCTGCGCTTGCCGTTGCGCAGAGTCGCCGTCTTGAAGGAGTATTCTGCAATCCTCCTGCTGGCTTTTTCCGACGTAATCCTGAGGGCCACAACCGTGTTTTCGTCGGCATTAAACTCCCACCCGAGGTAAACATCCTCGGTGTTTTCTCTCACCGTGACCAAGTCTACATTGGGCGAGAGGCTTGGGATGTTCGGGTACGACTTGGCTGGCCTCACATTTGCGTAGAGGTCGAACATGCGCCTGAGAACTATTATCACGTCTGCGGCGCTTTCGCCCACCGGCCCCTTAAGGCACGCCTGCGACTTTTTGATGGTGTTGACTGAAAATTCTGGGAGCGCCTTGCTGTGCTTTGCCAGTGCAGCGTCCCCTGCGTCAACCTCATTTATCGCAAATTTCGTGGAGGAGTGGTCGCTTATCGTTTCCAATATCCTTTTGGCGGCCGCCGCCTGCTCCGGGCCAATGCCGTCGCCTTTGATAAGCGAAATGGTGTATCTCGCCAACTGCCGATCAGATAGTCTGTCTAGCTCTTTGAGTAAAGAACCTTTCTGAGCAGTACCTTGTTGATGGCGTCCATCATTGCCTGCACTGAAGCAACGACAATGTCCTCTCCAGCTTTCCGCGCGGACACGACGTTGCCGTTCTTGTCCTCAACCTTGATTGTCACTTCAGCGAGAGCGTCAGAGCCTCCAGTTATCGAATCGAGTCTGTACTCCCGCACCTTGACGTTTGCCATCTCGCCGGATATCTTTTGTATCGCCTTGAGCGCTGCATCGACCGGCCCGACGCCCGTCTGGGAGGCAATAAAGTCCTTACCGTCCATGTTCAGTCTCACCACTGCAGTTGGTATGATGTTCATGCCAGTCACGATGTGAAAGTCGTATAGCTTGAACTTTTCCTCAAACTTGTTGTTGTTCATGACCTCACCAGTTATTGAAAGCAGGTCTGACGTGGTGATTGCTCTGCCCTTGTCTGCAATGTTCTTTTGCTTCTCCACTATGAGCCGGAGCTGCTCGTCGGTGGGTTTGATGCCGAAGTCCTTAAGCATTGCCCCGATGCCGTGGGCGCCTGCGTGTTTCCCGGCTTGGAGCCACCTCTTCCTGCCGACAAGCTCGGGGGCTATAGGCTCGTACGTGAGCGGGTTGTTGATTATGCCGTGCGTGTGGATGCCAGACTCATGGCCAAAGGCGTTTTCGCCTATTATCGCTTTGTTTGGCTGCACGATTATACCCATCGTGTTTGACACGAACCTTGAAGTTTCGTAGATTAGCTTGGTGTTGATGTTGTGCCTTTTACCGTAGAGGATCTCAAGTGCCATGACAAACTCTTCAAGAGAAGAATTGCCTGCGCGCTCGCCAAGGCCGTTTATCGTGACGTGGGCGCATGCGGCGCCTGCATTGATGCCTGCGATCGCGTTTGCTACTGCAAGCCCAAAGTCGTTGTGGCAGTGGACGCTGATCGGGAGCCCTGTTGCTTCTCTGACCTCTTTGACTATCTGCGCCATGTATTCCGGCGTCCTGTAGCCTACAGTGTCAGGGATGTCGAGCCTGTCCGCGTCGGCTCTGGTCACTGCCTTGAATACCTTTATCAAGAATGCCCTGTCCGACCTCGTCGCGTCCTCAGCTGAAAATTCCACCTGCATGCCGTGCTTTTTCGCATATTCTACAGCCTTGACCGCCTTCTCCAAGACCTGCTGGGGCGCCAACTTTAGCTTGTATTGCATGTGGATGTCAGAAGTGGCAATGAACGTGTGGACATACTTCAAGTCGCACTTTATGGCGGCATCGATGTCGGTTTCTGTAGCACGCGCAAGGCCGCACACTTCTGCCTTCAAGCCCTGCTTTGCTATCGCCTTGATGGCCTGCATCTCCCCGTGCGACACTATCGGAAAGCCCGCTTCTATCGCGTCGATTCCAAGCTCGTCAAGCTTGATTGCCACCTGTACCTTCTGTTCGGGCGTTATGGTCACGCCGGGCGTCTGCTCGCCGTCTCTGAGGGTAGTGTCAAAGATCCTGACCTTGCTCTGGCCATTGTTGTTTGTTGTTGATGATGATTTCTTTGCCGTCGCCTTCAAGTTTCCACGCCTCTTGGGAGTGCTGAAACGCCTGTCCTTGCCAGCTGTGCAATTCCATAATGCTCAACGAGGCTCTTAAACGCATCTATCTTGTCCGGCGTGCCAGTTATCTCGACAGTTATGGACTCTTTGCCGATGTCAAGTATGTTGCCGCGGAATATAGTGGAATAGTTGATGATCTCACTTCTCGTAGTCGCGTCGACCGCCTTCATCTTGATCAGCGCAAGCTCCCTGTATACCGTCTTGTCAGTGTCGAGCACCTTTACTTCGACCACATCTATCAATTTCCTGAGCTGCTTGACTAGCTGGTCAAGCGTCTTTTCGTCGCTGTTTGTGGTTATCGTCATCCTCGAGAGGTCCTGCTGTTCGGTTGACCCCACGGTAATGCTCTCGATGTTGAAATTGCGCGCCCTGAAAAGGTTGGTCACCCTGAAAAGGACGCCGGGCTTGTTCTCAACCAGAGCTGATACTACGTACCACGATCCCGGCGGCGCTGTGACTGGAGTATTAGTAATCGACATTATTACACCATCATGCTCCTGTTATCATGTCTTTGAGGCCGGTGCCCGGAGCCACGAATGGGTAGACGTCCTCGTCTGGATCGATAGGGATGTCTATCACCGTTGCCATGTCGCCCTTGATTGCCGACTTGATCGCCTTCTCCAGCTCCTGCATCGACTGGGCTCTTATTCCTTGCGCGCCATACGCCTCGGCTATCTTTATGTAATCAGGGCAGTTGTGCTGGTGCACCCCGCTGTAGCGCCTGCTGTAGAAGGTGCGCTGCCACTGGGCCACCATGCCAAGCATGTAGTTGTTCATGAGAAATACTATTACCGGCAATTTGTCAAGCACCGACACAGCAAGCGAGTTCTCAGTCATGTTGAACGAGCCGTCGCCGGCGATGTCCACCACCGGCACGCTTGGCCTTGCGGCCTTGGCTCCTATCGAGGCAGGGAATCCAAAGCCCATAGTGCCAAGGCCGGTCGAGCTAAAGAATGTGCCGGGCGAGATCACGTCAAAGTAGAGCGACGCCCACATCTGGCACTGTCCTACCTCGGTCGTCACTATGGCGTTGGGCGGCAACAACTCTCGCAACTTTTTGAGCGACTTTTTGGCCGTTATCTCCCTCGGGTAGTCCTTGAGGGTCTCGGAGTAATACTGTATGAGCTCCTTTCTGCGCTTGAGCCAAGGGTTGTCAGGATCCCTCTTCTTTGCCACCTTCTTTGAGAGCATCTTGACAAGGGTGCGGAGCGAGGATCTGACGTCGCCTACTATGGCAACGTCGACTGACTTGTTCTTGCCAATCTCTGCCGGGTCGATGTCCATATGTACGATGTTTATGCCCTTGCCAAACTCGTCAAAGCGGCCGACAGATCTGTCTGAGAACCTTGCGCCTATCGCGAGTATCAGGTCGGCTTCGAGGATTATCTTGTTTGCCTCTGCGTGTCCGTGCATGCCTATCGGGCCCATGGCAAGCGGGTGGTTCTCGGGGAACGCGCCCTTGCCCTTGAACGTAGTAACCACCGGGATCATGAGGAGTTCTGCCAATGCCTGGAGTTCGGAGAACGCTCCTGAAAGTATCACGCCTCCGCCGGCCATTATTATCGGCCTTTCGGCCTTGAACAGCAAATCAACGGCTCTGCCTAGCTCGGAGAGGTCAGCGTCAACTACGGGATTGTAGCCCCTCACCTTGATGAGGTCGGGGAACTTCATCTCTGCTGTGGCCTGCTGCACGTCCTTTGGAATGTCCACGAGCACTGGGCCGGGTCTCCCGCTCTCGGCGATAAAGAACGCCTTTTTGACAGCCTCAGGGATTTCGCCGGCCGCCCTTGGCTGGAACGAATATTTCGTGCAGGGATTTGCGATGCCTATAATGTCAGTCTCTTGGAAGGCGTCCTTGCCTATCATGGCAAGCGGCACCTGCCCTGTCACCGCCACTATGGGCGAAGAATCCGCATAGGCGGTTGCAATTCCGGTAATGATGTTGGTCGCTCCAGGGCCAGAGGTCGCAAAGCACACGCCGGCGTTTCTCTTTATTCTGGCGTAGCCGTCTGCCATGTGGGCTGCGGACTGCTCGTGCCTTACAAGGATGTGCCTCAAGTTGGCCCCTACGAGGGCATCGTATATTGGAAGGTTTGCTCCTCCGGGGAGTCCAAAGACTACGTCTACGCCCTCCTTCTCAAGGGCGTGGATCAACGCTTTTGCGCCAATCATTTCAACCATTTATTTTGTTCACCAATCAAACTCACAAACGCCTGCTTGCTGAGCAGAGTTTGCCCTAGGCAAGTACCAGCGGAACCAGAACATCAACCTTCTGCCTACAACAACCGTATTCGCTGCCAGCCTGAGGCATTTTTGATAGCTTGCTTTGGTATAATTTATAAACATAACGTTCGGCTAGCTTGCATAATTATTGCTAACACGGCTGCCTTGAAAGCCGAAATCTGTTGTTTATCTTCAAATTTTTTGAGCTGGAAGCTGCGACCCATTGAATTCTATTTGACCAGTATCTCGGATAAAGAGATTGGTGAGAATATTTGCAAGTCAGGCGAGATGACAAAAGCTCTCAACGGTACTTGCCGGCTTGTTGCGGCGTTCACGGAAGTGCTATTTCAGTTTCGCCATTCAGGTGAGTGTGCTGTCGTCCCATGCCAGAAATACTATCGCGCCACTATGATCCCTTGCCTCAATAACTGCGGCAAACTCTAGGGCTTGGCCGCCGCCGGCGTTGGCAATCGAAACAGAAACTGCCACTGCCGGCAAATTACTCCCATCATTGCTGTCAAGAGCATATTCGCGAAGAGTCAGATTGCTCTTTAGGTCTTTTAGAATGGGGAGAGGTAGACAAAGATAGTTTGCGGCGCTCTGTCAGACTCCTCGAAACTGATTTCAAGAAAGAATTCCTTTTCAGGGTTTTCGCCACTGCTGATTTTGTCAGAATAATCGGCAGCATATGCCTGTCTGTATACGAAATCACGACCTTGTCGTTGCCATTTGCCAAGATAATCATTTCGTCATGATCATCGACAGTTTGTGAAACTATGCGAAAAGCGACTCTGAATGCGCCAGTATCATTTCCTGTTTCATTTGCAGACAGTTCTCTGCCTGCCTGATCGATTGCAGAGAAGGAGGAAGTAAATACTCTGATACAGTTCGCGACTGCTGCTTTTTCATTGGCGTCAGGATCTGCAATGGGCACATTGGCCGCTTCGCTCAGCGTGTAAGAGCCTTTGTCAGACGACAGTGAGGGGTCCTATGTTATTACCTGGGCCGACAGCTGATCATTGCCGCTAAAATCTATTTCCTCATACTCTGCTGTAACTGTCACGTCGCTTACCATGATTTCAAATCCCGCAGGCTCAAACAGCTCCGCATCGATGTCTATGGCGTCAGCATTTGCAGCGTCTGGACCAAATTCTATAATCGGCGCGCCTATGCTGACGCCGTTGCCGTTATCGTTTTCCCCTTTCCACGCCGTCAGAATTTATTGGGTCAATGTCTCCCGGCGGCACTGCGTCAGCCTCTTTATGGATCAGGAAAAATTCAAACCTGCCGGAACTCTTACCAGTCTCAAATACGTCAAAGCGTGATGTGCTGTTTGATCGGCTGGCTGTTATTGAATCCACTCATACCATTATAGTATCAGCCGAATTGCTATTGTCGTCGTCACGATCTGGAAATGTTATGACAAGTTGGAGCAGGCTCTTGCCAAAGAACCTCTTGCAATGTGGGTCGGCCGACGTCCATATCTCTAGTCATCATAATGGCTGGCAGCTGCATTGGAAAGCAAAAACAATCTGCTGGATGGGGAAACAATAATGGCGACAGCGGCTATTATTACTGGGGCCGCCAGCCATGCTAACAACCATATCTATTTGGTGCCTGTCATTAAGAAATTCTCAGTTCTGCCCTTTGACAAGAGTTATAAGGATTTTGCCGTCACCCATCCATGAACACGTTGCCAGACACCGATTCTGCAAAGATCAGAGATCTGATCTATAAATATTTCCAACTGGCCAAGACCAAAGGGATAGAAATAATAGAGGAGTTCATCGACCCGAGCTTTACCAAGTTCGGTGACTCGTCTCCATACGACAGGCGCGACTTTGACAGGGCCCTGATGCTCGAGCAGCTGCAGTTCGCCAGCCTCTCTGACTATGACTTCAAGATTGAAGACATGAAGATAAGCATCCTCGGCGGCAATGCCGCAGTCGCCACCTTTGCACTCGAGAGCACCGGGATGCTGGTCGACGACTATAGCTTTCGCGGCACCACAGTGAACATCAGGTCAAGAGTCACGGTAGTGCTGCAAAAGGATAAAAAAGACCAGTGGAAGATGGTCCACCAGCACCTGTCCAAGTTTCCTGGCTAGTCAAACGACCCTGAGCGGCTGCTGCTACTGACCGTCTTGACCGCCTTTTGTTGCGGCGGCTGCCTTTGACCAGGCTTGTCATTCTCTTTTTCCTTGAGGAAAATGCCATACGCTTCCTTGACGCCGGCGCTCTTGTGGACAATAGCCTTCACCGCCTTTATCATCGCCACGGGCCAGTCTGACTGCCAGATGTTCCTTCCCATGTCGACGCCTGAAGCGCCATGGTGGATCGCGTCGTACGACAGCTTGAGCGCGTCGACCTCAGGTAGCTTTTTGCCGCCGGCGATAATGAGCGGGACAGGGCATCCTTCAACCACCTGCTCAAAGTTGTCGCAATAGTACGACTTGACGACATGCGCGCCAAGCTCTGCGGCGATCCTGCACGCCAGTCCTAGGTATCTCGTGTCGCGGCCCATCTCCTTGCCGACTGCAGTCACCGCCAGAACTGGGATGCCGTATTTCTCTCCCTCGTCCACCAGCTTGGCCAGGTTGGCAAGCGTCTGGTGTTCGTACTTGCTTCCAACAAATATCGAGAGTGCAAGGCATGATGCGTTTAGCTTGATAGCCTCTTCAATCGATACTGTGATAGTTTCCTTTGAGAGATCCTCACCAATGATGCTGGTTCCGCCGGAAACCCTGAGAACGATAGGGATGTCTCGCTCCGGCGGGACAGATGTCCTCAGGACGCCCCTCGTGAGCATGAGCGAGTCGGCGTACGGCAGAAGCGGAGTTATCGTCTTCCGAGGAACTTCAAGGCGCTCTGTCGGGCCCAGAAAGTAGCCGTGGTCAACTGCAAGCATGAGGCAGCGGCCGTCTTCAGGCCGGATTATCTTAGATAGCCTGTTTTTCAGTCCCCAGTCCATAATCTTTCAAGTGAGACAGGCAATTTTTATTATTTATTTATTCTGTTTTCTGAAACGCGATTACTGAAAGGAGAGTAGTATGGGTTGTTCTAGTTCACTGTCGACGACGCCTTATTAGAAATATGCCGGTAGCGGAGAATGATGAAAAAGATTGAAGCTATAGTTCCGTCTTCAGAGATGGATGCTACCTTTAGCGCACTGGAAAAAATGGGCGTAAATTTTAGCTATGTTGACATAAAGGGCAGGGGCCAGATGCCAAGGCAGGAAGTAGAATCCGGCAGAGGCACCGGCATGGTCCGAGAAGAGTTCAATACAAATGCGCTAATAATGACTGTCGTCAACGATTCAATGGCGGAAAAGGTTATCGACACAATTCTCAAGAGCAGCAGTACCGAGTCTGCTGGCTGGGGCAAAATTTTTGTGTCGGAGCTGAAAGACGCAATAGACATCAGATCTGGACAACATGGAGATGCTGCAGCCCAGTAATTCACATTCTTTTTTTGCTCTTTTCGTTTCTATTATAGTCTATAGAATGCCAAAGTAATATTTTTTTGCTTCTACGGCTCAGTCGTTACGATGACTTTCATCGCGTCCTTGGCTTCATGCGCGCACTTTACTGCTTCTGCAGCCTTGCTGATGTCGAACCTGTGGGTGATAAGCGACTCTATGTCGACGCGCCTTTCCGCTATCAGCTTGAGCGCTTGGTTCGTCTCGATTTCAGACGCAGCATAGCTTGGGATGAGCGAATGCTCGCTTGAATACAGCTTGCTCATGTCGTACGACATCTGCGATCCCTTGGGGGGTACGCCAAAGAGCATTATTTTTCCTCCCTTGCGCGTCAGGTCAAACGACTGCAGCAGCGCTTTCGTGTTGCCGGTCGCCACGATGCAAATGTCGATGCCCCTTCCGCCCGTCTCTGATTTTATCTTGCCTGCCAGATCCTGTACGGCCAGCAAGTTGAATGCCTCGACACTGTATTTCTTTGCAAACTTTAGGCGAAAGTCATTGATGTCGATAACGAATATCCTGCCGGCGCCAAATGTCTGCGCCAAGAGCACATGCATCAATCCTGCCGGGCCGGCGCCAAGCACAGCAATGTCGTCGCCTTTTTGAAAGTTACACTTGTTCCATGCCCTAATGCAACAGGCAAGCGGTTCCACGAGAGACGCCTCATCAAAGCTTACGTCGCCGGACAGTTTCATTAGGCCGCCCCTTGACACGTTCCACTCTGGCACTAGAAACTGCTCTGCGAGGCCGCAAGGGCTAATGTTGCTTGTCTGGTACGCAGGGCACATCGTATAGTCGCCGTGCAGGCAGTAGTGGCACGAATAGCACGCGACATGGTGGTGGATAAAGACACGGTCACCGGGCGCAAATCCCTTGACAGACTTGCCAGCTGCAACGACTTCGCCAGCCGGCTCGTGCCCGAGCTTGCCAGAAGTCATGCCGTACTCGCCATATATCTTTTCAAGGTCAGAGCCGCAGAGCCCACAGGCGCGCATCCTCACCAACACGTCACCTTCGCTTGCCATCTTTGGCACCTGGACATCGTCCACGGAAACTGCGTTATAGCCCTTTACAAATACGGCCTTCATTGATGATGTTGTCCAGATGTTGGAGTCGCATGAATATATAAATGCAAAGGCGTCATTTCGCTTGAATAGTCCGCTCGTACTTAAATACAAGCTCTATTATAGGATGGCAAAATCTCTTGCGCCAGCAACACCCATGACGCAAGGCAGCACATTATAGTGGTTGACGACGAGGACGACATATTGAAGCTAATTCAGATAGGGCTGACGCGCCACGACCACAGCACAGTCACCTTCCCAAACCCGACAGTCGCGCTCAAGAAATTTTCTCACAACCACCAAGATTACATGCTAGTGCTAACAGACGTCAGGATGCCAGGAATGTCGGGGCTCTAGTTTGCAAAAAAGCCAAGGAGATAGACCCGCAGGTCAAGGTACTGATAATGACTGCCTTTGCGCTTCGAGAGTACGAACTTTCGCACAGCCTGCCCTTCATAAAGATATAGGATGTGCTGCGAAAGCCTGTCATGCTGTCTCGAATGCGCAAGGTAATAGACAGCCACGTCGCGCGCTAGCCGTCGCAGGCAGCAGCTATTGCCATAAGTGCTAAAATAATCGAAAGTGTTGCCAAGTTATGAATAATTATTAGCCAAGGAGAAACTGATCAATAGGTACATCAATTCGATTCTTGACCTTCTCTACCAAACCAGCTACGCGAACACAACAACCTAGTCTACCCGGACCTTGACACTTTCCGGGAAAAATACTCACATTTGTGCAAGGCGCGGATTGAAAAGAACAACGACCTTGTATTGCTGCTGCCGCATTACGAGACCGTCCGCTCTGTCCAGAAGTTGCTGCGTGAGCTTGACATCATAGACTCGTCGGAGGTATCCTTTGACCCGAAGGAAGATTTCCTTGCCATCCTAAAGCGTGTCGCGCGCACGGCAAAGCATAGTGGCAAGTCAGGCGTTATCGTGATTTCAGATATGGGTCTCCTCGATAGTCAAGGACGACACGCCGTTTTACCACAGGCAGGATGGTGAGCGAGTTGGTAAAGCATGAACATTCCATACTTGCAAAGGACCCGGATGTGCGCTACCCAATATTCTGCTGCTACCATGCGAAGGACCCTTGACCGGCTCTCAGAAGAGCAAAAACAACAGATCTGCGAAAACCACTATTACAACCTGTTCATAAACGAAACCAAGCAGATCCTGTGTGATAATATTTGTACGAACTAATAACCTTTATATAATAAAAACTGGCTTTCATTGTGCACCCTCAAATGCTACTCCCTTCAGAAATTGAAGCAAAGTCGTTAATCCCTGCGGTCAGGGCGATACTTGCCAAGAAGCTTATCAAGGAATATTCCCTCAAGGAAGAAGATGTCGCCAAGGTGCTCGGCATAACCCAGGCGGCGATCAGCAATTACGTCAGAGGCACAAGGGGTGACATGGAGCTCATTTCAAAGCTAGAGTCGGTGCGCGAGGTCATGCGCATGATAGACGACATCGCGAGAGACCTTTCGACGAATAAGGCGTACACGCCAAGCACGCTTGCCAAGTTCGTCGGGCTCTGCAACTACATGCGCTACACGCTCTTGATATGCGACGTGCACCACAGCATCGAGTCAAACATCGATGAGCAGATCTGCGAGCAGTGCAGAGGAACGCTCGTTCGCGAGCACAATTAATAATTAAAAGATATTAATAATCCCGGAAAGGATTGCAAAGCATATGGCTAGAAAGGAAAAGATAAACGGTGAAACCATAGCAGGAATTGCCCTCGTGTTTCTGGCGCTCCTGTTCATCTGGGCCGGCATGATGAATCCAATCTGGGCCAAGATACTGCTCGCAGATTACATCATTCTAGCCATTGGCATAGGGTTCGTTGTTCTGGGCGTGATAACCATCCGCAGGAACAATAGGTCGCGCTCGCACCCTGAAGAAGAGCACACCGGTCACTACTAAAGAAGCGCGAGAGACGGAAGTGAATGTTTAAAATATCGACCTCTGTGATGCTACTATATGCTACCATCTGCTACTGACGCTGACGGCGATGCTCTGGGTACATTTGCCAACACTGAAAAGACCTTCTTTGAGCTTGCAAGCGAGCAGAGGCTGGCAATAATATTCCGCCTGAACGAAAAGAGCGCCAAGATATCGCAGCTTGCCAAGGACCTTGACATTACGATGCAGGAAGCCCATCGCAACGTCAGCCGCCTGCAGGGCGCCGGCCTAATAGAAAAGGATCCTGAAGGCATATTCTCCCTGACGACTTTTGGCAACACGATAACCAAGCAGATCCCGACTTTTAACTACCTCTCAAAGCACAAGGAGTATTTCTCGGAGCACATTCTGGGCGAGCTCCCGATCAAGTTCATCATGAGGCTCGGGGCTCTTGACAAGTGCGAGTTTGTCAAGGGCGTCGTCGCGATCCTTGAGCGCTGGAAGGACATTTACCGCGAGGCAGAGGAATACTTCTATGAAATAGTGCCGCAGGTGCCAATCGACCTGATAGAGCCGGCGGTGAGCAGGGTAAAGCAGGGAGTGAAATACAGCTACGTCCTCCCAAAGGATGTCATAATTCCAAAGGGCAGAAAGGACCTGCTCAAAAAGCTGGGCCACAACGAGCTCTTGAACAAAGGTGCGATACAGCGGCGCATGGTGGAAAGCGTGAAAGTCGCAGTCATTTTGAATGAAAAGCAGGCAGCCGTTCTGTTCCCGACGCAAAAGGGCGAGACTGACATGAACATGATATTTTACAGCATAGATAGGGTGTTCCACGAGTGGTGCCTCGACTACTTCCGCTACCGGTGGTACGGGTCTGACATTTTCGACGAAAGCAAACTGAAAGAAATCTAGCACTACTGGATGGGATTTAGCAGGCAAGTCATAGAAAATTGCGGCGCAACAAATTGTGAGAGCCTATTAAATATCATATTATACGTAAGCTGACGACATGAAAGTAGGACTTGAAATCGATTCGAGAAAAACAGATGTCTCCCAAATACCGCAAAAAGTCTCTCCAATACTGGACTCTGTGAAGCAGCAGGGTCTCAATGTTAAGGAATTTGAAATAGAAGTAGACGTAAGTGGAACCAACATTTCGCAGGTTCCGCAGAAGGTTTCCACAATCTTGGACTCTGTAATGGAACAGGGACTGTCTATAACAGAGTTGGAACTTGAAATAGATTCCGGGTCAGCCGACGCGTCACAGACCATGCAGAAAGTATCTTCCATTCTCAACACTATAAAACAACAAGGATTGTCTGTGACAGAGGTAGAAATAGAGGAAGATTAGCAACTCTCTAGATGCCTAATATATATGGCATCTTTTCACAACACGCTGCTGCTACTTGTGGGTGTGTCTCAAGCACAAATTTTCACAGGATCGCTCTGGGTCAGCAGCGTCAATTTTTTGACTTTCATTGCTATTTCATCCAATCTAGCGGGATGTCCTGGTACGTGCCGTTTGGCAGTATGCGCCTTATTGATATCGGAAGCGCCTTTTCCTCAACTTCCGCAACTGCCAGGGCTATCGAGCTTCTGGCCTCCTCGGGCACCTTGATAAGCGGCGGGGCTCCAAGCGACAGCTGCAGCGAGCGAGCGCCTGTTATCCTTGCGCGCTCGAATCTGGTGAGCCAAGGCGGGCCTAACAGCACCTTGCTGCCCTGCGGCGGTATCTCTTTCAGCTCGTATTCAAATTCGGGATAAGTGATCACCTCGTCAGCGGGCCGGGACGACTTTTTCGTTTGCTCGACCTGCGCCTTCGCCTTAGCGGCGATTTTCTTGCTCTTGGCGCCTGCCTTCTTGGCGGCCTTTTGCGGGGCAGCCTTTTTTCGTACAGAAGAATGTTTTTTTGAAGAATGCTTGACTACCAAGAATAATCCAAAGCATAATAAATATCTAATTAAATGTTTGCCCCATTTGTGTAATATCTACCCTGGGGGTAATAATCGATTGCGTATTTCTATTGGTAGCCGTCTCTATTTAAGCGTGCTGCAACCCTATGCTATTACGGCAGAGACACGTCGCTCCTTTCTATTATGTGAGGCTGCCTATCCCCTCCTTCTCCTCTTCGGAACTTGGACTTGGATGCGCCTTTCTGGGCAGAACTGCTGCCAGAGGGTGGTGCAGCTGCGCGGAAGTCGTCACCGTGAAAAAGAACCCTATTATCGCTATTATCGATAACGCTTGGCTCAAAGCCGCATTTGTCATGCGGGCTATATTCAGCCCCTGCATTATGGTGACGACTACTGCGAATGATATCCCGGTGCTCGGGAGCAGCTTTTCATTTGTGGCGAGGTTGAGCATTTGAGGTCGCGCGTTGAAAGATTCCCTCAATAGAGCTCGAAAATATTGACGAAAATATGGTTTTGTAAGAAAAGCTACATAAAGCAAATCATTCATACGTCAGATAGCAAATTTAGCCGTCCAAGAAACCTTTTCATTAGATGGCAGGCATTGCCAGAATGTGATGGTATAATGCAGCCGGCAGCAGGAGGATCAGTATCAAGGTTCAGGCTTGACATTGAAATAGTGAAAAGGGGCTCGGCGTCATGTGAGCTCGTGCGCCATTTGGCGCCCTTGACGTCAAACGCGATACTGAAAAACCTCCCCCTGCAAGACAGGGTGCACCGCTATGCAGACAAATTTGTTTACATCGAAACCGGGCTTGTTATCGGCGCAGAAAAGCAGAGGACACAGTTCAAGCGTGGCGACGTTGCTTATCTCACTTCAAACGGCTCGATATGCGTATTTGTCAAGGACGCGGCTGCCCAGCCAATGAATTCAATAGGTGCTGTCGTCTCCAACCTAGAAGTAGTCGAAGCCTGCCAGCCAGGCGACGTAATGGTTGTAAAAAAGCCTCCTGCTGTTAATGCCTGATCAGCTGGTACACCCTGTGGCCGCTGTACCCGCCTGCTGGCTTGACAACGCCCTTTGCTTCAAGGGACTTTATGAAAGCGTTGGCGACTGAAATTTTCACGCCAATGTTCCTCGCAAGGGTCTGTGTCGTTATAGCTTTCATGCCCTGAATGGCCTTCATGCCTGCCGGCTCCTCGACTATGACTGCAAGCTTTTGCTTCTGCGTCGGCTTTGCTGCCTTCTTTTCCTCCTCTCCGGCTGGCTTGATCTCCGCTCCGCCCGGGCCAGCCTGCGCGGTCTTGTCAGAGGCGCCACCCGGCTTTTTTTTGTTACCTCCCATGATGTCTCGTTCTCCTGTTGCTTGCAGCCCTTTAATAATCATTCAGATAAAACTTTAAGCGTCAAGGAATAATTGAGCTGAAACCACCTTGGACTTCAAGCCTGTAGTCGAGACATTTGAGCAGATGGAGCAGACGTCGAGCAGGCTTGCCCTGACAGGCTACCTCGTTGCGCTCTTCAAAAAGACGCCTGCAGAGACTATTGACAAGGTAACCTACCTGATTCAGGGCAAGCTGTACCCCGACTATGAAGGGATAGAGCTGGGGCTTGCGGAAAAGATGGCAATCCGCGCCATAGCGGGCTCGTCTGGCAAGGACATATCGCAGATAGAGAAAATCTACCAGCAGACCGGCGACCTTGGCGATGCTGCGGGAGAAGCCATGAAGTCAAAGAGCCAGTCGACGCTTTTTTCAGAGCCAATGACAGTCGAGCGGGTATATTCTACCTTTGACAGGGTCGCGCGCATCATGGGCTCGGGGTCGCAGGAGACCAAGCTCCGCCTGATAAGCAGCCTGCTCAACGACGCAACGGCTGCAGAGGGGCGCTATATTATCAAGTTTGCAATGGGGCAGCTGCGCCTTGGCATCGCCGACTATACTGTCCTTGACGCCCTTGCACTTGCTTTCACCGGCGACAAGGCAAACAGGAAAATGCTTGAAAACGCATACAACGTTTCAAGTGGCCTTGGCACCGTTGCGAAATTATTGGCGACAAAGGGGCTTGAAGCGGTCAGGTCGGTCAGGATAACGCTCTTCAAGCCCATTCGGCCGATGCTTGCCGAGCGGATAACCACCGCGGAAGAGGCGCTTGTGCGCATGGAGGCCAAGGCGGGGGTGGAGTACAAGCTGGATGGCGAGCGAGTGCAGGTGCACAAGGGCAAGGACAAAGTTGAATTATTTTCAAGGAGGCTGGAAAAGATAACAAGCCACTACCCTGACATTACAGAAGCGGTCAAGCCGATAAAATCTGAAGTGATACTGGAAGGCGAAGTTGTCGCCATCAACCAGCAGACGGAGGAGTACATGCCTTTTCAGGAGCTCATGCACCGCCGGCGCAAGTACGGCGTAGAAGAGGCGATGAAAAGCTACCCCGTCGTCATGAACTTTTTTGATGTGCTCTATATTGACGGCAAGAGCAAGACAGAGCTGTCGTATCTAGAGAGACGCAAGCTGCTCAAGAAAATAGTCGACGCAGTCAAAGACGACAGGATACGGCTAATCAAGCAGACGATTGCAAGCAAGCCAGAAGAGGTAGACAAATTCATGGCTGCCGCTATAGAGAACGGCTGCGAGGGAGTCATGATAAAGCAGCTATCAAGCACGTACAGGGCCGGGGCCAGAGAATACGCCTGGGTCAAGCTCAAGCGTGAATACAGAAGCGAGCTTGCCGACACGCTCGATCTCGTTATCGTGGGGGCGCTGCACGGCCGGGGCAGGCGAGCCGGCAGGTACGGTGCCCTGTTGCTTGCTGCGTACGACCCCAAGGCAGACATGTTCCAGAGTGTCACCAAGGTAGGAACAGGATTTACTGACGCGCACCTTGAGCAGTTTTACAAAAACCTGGAGCGGCACGTGATAAACCAGCGGCATGCAAGGGTCAACACCGGCATGGAGATGGACGTGTGGTTCGAGCCCAAGATAGTGATCGAAATAATAGCGTCAGAAATCACGCTGAGCCCATCGCATACCGCTGCCAAGGACGCAGTGAGGCCCCGCTACGGCCTTGCTCTGCGCTTCCCTAAATTCACTGGCAAGATAAGGGACGACAAAAAGCCCGAAGACGCAACAACGATCGAAGAGGTAGTGACGATGTACAGGAGGCAGCTGAAAATAGGCGCCGGCGTCAAGGTGGAAGAAGAATAAACAATAGAAAACGCATTGCAGACTGGTGGCACGGACTGGGTAGGTGGGGGAGCAGAATAATAGTCACGCAGCATGCATGGTTTTTGCCTGTCTTCAAGCACAGGTTCTGCAGATTGGTAATAAAATAAAGTGGTGTCTTGTACTAAAAGAAAGCATCTGCCAAATATCCTAGAGAAATAGACTGTCTCAACAAGAGAGTGGATTAGAGCGCAGCCGTTCCCTTGCCTTCCTTTGCGCCGCCGACCTGAACTGGCTCTGTCGGGTTCTGCTTGTCGACCGGCTGCTCGATGTTTTCTTCAGCTACCTTTTTCGAGTCCTTGTTCCTCTGCTCTGGGTTTTCGCTCATGCCATTGTACTGGCAACATAGATTAAGAAGGCTGCAAATTCAAGCTAGCTATAGATGAAGATCTCCGAGCTGTGCAAGATGATCGAGGATTCTGTCAAGTCGGGGAGGTACCCTCGACACTGAATTGCAGAAAAAGTTCGCTGGCGCGTTGCATGTGATAAATAGGTCAGATTCCGAAGACTTGAAGGACAGCAACATCGGCATAGAGACGAGGGTGCATGAGCTGTACGTCGTCAACAACTATATCTCGAACATACAGCAGCTGCCCGGCGTAATCGAACTGGACGTGATTGACTCATTCAAGATGATATGCCGCAAGGTGGAGAGGCTCGATCAGGACGTGCAGATAGACGGTAAGAAGCACTAGAAGCGAAAAGAATCGCCAGACTTTTTCATCCTGTCAAGCTCACTGTCTATCGCGCCTGCAATTTCGTCAAGCTCTTTCATCCCGCGGAACTTTTGGTATGTCAGCTTTTCAAGCGTGACAAGCAGGCTTTTTGCTGACCTGTACTGTGGCATCTGTGGATCGTCTATTTCAGCAAACAGACCGATGCCCTGAAGATTGTTTGCCTTTGCGTAGCCAAGTATGAGCCCATTAAAGCCAGTAATGAGAGACGAGCCCGGCGTGGTCTCCATGCCGAGCTTTCTAATCTGCGCCATCAGGTCGGGCGAAGTAGTCGTCACAAGCGTCTTGGGGTTCTTTTCATAGTTCCTGTTTGTATGGAACGCGCCAAGCGTGTATATCAGCTGGACAGAGTATGCCTTGGCGATGTCAATCACGTCTTGGCACAGCTCATACAGCTCTTGGTTTGTCTGGGGCTGGCCGTCGCCTCCTCCAAACGCTATGAGGCCGTCGCTCCATCGATACTCCCACTTGTCCTGCTGAAAGTCGATGTGGCCTCCCTTGTCAACAACGTAATTCGGGTAAGGTGCCGAAACATACCGAAAGCATTTCGTATCTAGGCTCTTGTTAATGAAATCAATTGCAATGCTGCCTACGTTGCCCATGTCCTGCATGGCGGCTATCATTATGGGCTTGCTCAGGTCAGGCTCCTCGACCTTGACAAATTCCATTGCAACTTCTTGGCTACACACAATAAAAAATGTTGGTACGCATGTGTATATGCAACGATTAAAAGCCGGACAGGGTAGTTTTGCCTTGGCTTTGTCCGGCGACGACGACACTTCAATCTCCGACGACCACTTGCTTGCAATAGAGGGGTGGAAAGCGCGAAAAGATCAACTACATAAACAGCAAAAGTCTGTCTCTGAGGTAAACAAGGAGGCGGAAAAAGTGAACCTCCTCCTATTGTCGCGTTCGTCAAGGCATAAAGAAGACAAAAATACCTTGTAAAAGCAGACACAATAGTAGTAGTCCTTGGACAGCAGAATTCGCCGGGTCATATCAAGGCTTGACGAGCAGTCGAACAGGGAAAGGAGGGGTGAAGCCGACGTTGCGCCCGGCCAAGAGATGATTGCAATCACTGCTGACACTGGCGCGTTCTTTTCAATCCTGCTAAAGGCTATCAGAGCAAAGAGCGTGCTCGAGATAGGCACCTCTGCAGGGTTTTCCACGCTATGGTTTGCCGAAGCAGTGATGTCCAATACAAAAAAGGGGAAGATCGTGACCATCGAGGCAAATAGCAAGAAGGTGGAGCGCGCCAGCAGGAACTTTCAGCAGGCCAGCGTTGGCAGGCTGATAGAAATAATTGAAGGTTCTGCCCTTGACGTGCTGCGCAAGCTCCGCGGCAGGTCAAAGTTCGACTTTGTCTTCATTGACGCGGACAAGGAGAACATAATAGAGTATTTTGACCTTGCCCTGCCGATAGTGCAGGTCGGCGGGATAATCGCGGCGGACAACATGCTGTACCCAGAGCATTACCGCCCAGATATGGAGAGGTACGCGCGCTATGTGAGGTGCAAGCCCAATGTCCAGTCAGTCACGGTACCAATAGGGATGGGAGAAGAGCTCACGATCAGGCTACGCTAAATTCCTGCGATTTTCTCTGGTTCCACTGCCGAAGCGCGAGCTCGCTGTTCCTGACACAGAGCTTGCTGCCATCGCAAGGCCGGCAAGCGCGGGATACAACAGGCCCATTGCGGCGACAGGTATTAGGACGACGTTGTACATGAACACGCAGACAAGGTTTTGCCTTATCTTGCCGACTATTTTTTTAATGTCTCAATGGCCGACACAGCGTCCCTTATCTTGCCGCCTGTTACCATCACTGGCTCGATCCCAAGCGACTTGAGGGCCGCGAGGGCTTCTTTTGCGCCCTCCCTGGCCATGTCAAGCAGACCAATGGCTCCAATAACCTTACCGTCAGCCGAGACAAGGACTGTCGTCTTGCCTTCCTGCTGCATCCTGTCTTGCAACCGAGTTAGCTGGGTTGATATCCACGTTGGCTGACTTCATGAAACCGGGGCTTCCGACTCTTATCGTCATGCCGCAGTATTCCGCGGCCACGCCCATGCCCGGTGTGGCCTCAAACCCCTCGCGCTCTTTTGGCTGCACGCTGCAGTCTGTCGGCAGCATTTCCTGCAGCTGCACTACGTCGGTCAGAGTTGGTCTGCCAACCGTCAGGGCGCCGGTCTTGTCAAATACCGCCACTGACACTTTGCCGAGTGTCTCAATTGCGTCGCCGCTCTTGAATATCGCCCCATTTGACGCCCCTTGCCCATGCCGACGATTATCGCCGTTGGGGTTGCAAGCCCGAGAGCACAGAGGCACGCCACTACGAGGATGGCTACCGCCGGGATTATCGCCGAGGCAGGATCGCCCGGCGAAACAACGTACCACACAATGAACGTGGCGACGGCCGCTACCATGACTGCGTACGCAAAATAGCCTGCGACCTTGTCCACCAGCTTTTGCATCGCCGGCTTTTTGCCCATCGCGTCTTTGACCAGCCGGACGACCTGCGACAGGAACCATTCTGCTCCCACATTTGTAGCCTTGATGAGAAACATGCCTTCCCTGTTGACAGTGCCTCCGACCGCGCTGTCGCCGACTTTCTTGTGCACGAGGACTGACTCGCCGCTTACCATTGACTCGTCCACGGCCGACTCACCCTGAATGACGATAGAATCGACGGGTATGCGCTCGTCGGGGCGCACGATTACAATGTCGCCTGACTGTATTAGCTCGACAGGCGTCTCAGCCTCGCTTCCATCAGGACGCTTGACCTTTGCAGTATTGGGCTGGAGCTCGAGCATCTTGCGTATTAGCGAGCTGGTCCTCCCCTTGGTCTTGATCTCTAGATATTTTCCAAGGATTGTGAAGGTGATGACAAGCGTCGACGCATAGTAGTAGATGTTGTGCCAGCTTGCAGTAGGAAAAGTGTTTAACACGCTAAAGGCGTACGCCGTCGTGGTTCCAAGGACTACGAGCGTGTCCATGTTGGCCGACCTTAATTTTGCAATGCGGAAGGGCTCGCGTCAGCGCCTGCAAACGGGATAAGGCCAAATACTTCAGGGTAGCTGAAAAACATGGCAGGAATGGTGAATGCGAGACCAAAAAAGAACAGGTTTCTCAATTTGCGCGCCTCGATGTCTTGTGCGCTTGACTGCGCTGTCTCGCTCAGCACGTTGTAGTAGCCGCTGTCTGCTATTTTTTGCGAATGTCTGCAAGGGAAACGAGCGCGGAATTCTATTGCACGCTGACCTCCAAGCTGCCATAGTTGACCGAGACCGATCTGACGCTTTCCATCTGGGCAAGGCTCTGCTCAAGCCTCTGGGCGTCTGACGGGTCTGTGACGCCCTCGACGCCAAGGATGATTTTTGGTATACTACCCTGTAGCGGACTTCTTGCTGGATGGCCTTTTCTATGGCGCCCAGCTCTACCTGAGAAGAGTCGAATTCCAGCACAGCCCTCTCGCTTGCCAGGTTGACCTCAACCTTGCTTACGCCTGGCATCGTACAGACGTACAGCTGGATAGAGTTGACGCATCCGGCGCAGTGCATTCCGCCTATCTCGACTGCAGTTGCGCTTTGTCGCTTTTGTCTTGGACACTGCGCCGGTAGTTGTTTCTTCAGTTATATAATAATAGGACTTTACAATTGTAAAAACCACTATTGCTGGCCGCTGCTGGCGACAGCCGCTGTCTTTTGATGCTTTACGTCCCTGCTTTCCAACCACACTACAAAGCGGACAAGGCCGGCGATGTAAAGTGGTTGTGCCGCTCACTAGCACGTTTGTCGTTTCCGACTCAAACATGCGATATGAATAAGAAACCTCCGCCTTGGATAAGGCTAATGTTAAAAAATTCTGGATTGTGCTTATGGTATTAGCGCCCTGACAAACTCCCTGAGCGCCTGCGCTTCTTCCCTGTATGCCTTGACCACCGCCACCTTGCCGCCGGGGCAGGCCAGCGTGACTATGACAATGTTCACTTCGGCATCGGAAGCAAAGATGGTAGGCTGCACTTTCTGTATCGTGCAGCCTCTGGCAAGCAGATCTTTCAGCTGGCTGATTGCGTCATCGTCAGGCGACATCACGCGCATGAAATCGCCGTCTAAGATAAAAGCATTGAAACTTGTTACCGGTCGGCAATTTGCAATAGTAAATGGTAACAGGCCTTTCAATGAGCGACAGGCTGATCCTGCTCCAGTACGCCATAAACAAGTACGACTCAGAGAACGTGCTTAAAGAAAAGCTCAAGGACACGCTTTCTGCCAAGCAAATCGAGTGGGGCATAGACACCCTGATAGGCACGCACAAGGTGCGACGAATAGGCCCAGATAAGCTGCAGAACAACGTCAGCCATACCGGCGAGCTTCCAGGCCTGCCAGACCACCTGGAGCCCTTGATAGAAAACCTATGAGATCTTCGGCGTAAAGTATCATCCCATTCCTGTCTAAAATGCCAACCGATCTTTGAGTGTTTGGCGACAGCTCGTTCTCCAAGAATGTCCGCATGGTGTCGATCCTTATTGCCGCAACCGCTGCACCCTCAAATGCTCCCTGCTCGTTGATTATGGGCTGGGCCATGTATATCCTGACAACGTTATCGTTAGAATCGATAGCGCCGCTGTAATACGTTTTGAGTCTGTTTTTTTGTTTCAGTAAAGTAGTCTCTGTAACTCAGGTCTGCTCCTCAGAACGCTTTATATGCTGTCTGGTTGATGTTGCTGAGCCAGACCATCCTGCCGTCCTTGTCAAGCCACATGAAAAAGTCCGTCAGTTCAGATGTAGAATCCTGCGCAGCGTTGAACGTCTGGCGCCCTCTTTCAAACTCGCCATTCCGCATAGAAGGAATAATGTTGGTAATTATGTGCAGGTTAGTGGCGATGGCATCTATTCTGTTTACCAGTATCCTTTCAATGTCGTGCACCTGAATCTTGGCGTTTGACTGCACGTTCTGGGCAGCTACCTTAGGATTTCTGCCGAAGTATAACTCGAATACTGGAACGAGATCAATGACAGGACCACAGCCACTGCACCGACAAGTATCAGCAGCACAATGCTGTTCTTTGATAAAGTCTTCTTGCTCAAATTATTGCTAGGTAACTTGTTGAGCTCATAAATAAATTTCATAGCGTTTGATGTTAGAGAAGTTCCATTCAGTGTAACTTATATCGCAGAATCTTCTGCCACAATATGCGCCAATGGAGTCAAAACAGACGACAGTCATAGTCTGTGACGACGGAGCGACCTGCTCAAGGTGTATGTCACTGCGCTGAAAAAGCGCTACAATGTGCTTACTGCTGCGACTCTGGTGGGGCCTGAATAGAGCAGAAGCTGCGAGGCAAGAAGGTGGACATCCTGCTCTTGGACTACAGGCTTGGCATCGCCACGGGGACGATGTGGCCTCAAAGATACGCGATCTGGACGGGACCAAGACTATACTCATAAGCGCATACGAGCTAGAAAGGGAAAGGGTGAACGAGCTAAACGCGTGCCACTGCATTGTGGACCTTGTACACAAGCCAGTAAGCATCAAGATTCTGATGGAAAGGGTTCAGCAGGCGCTTACCTGATGGACGCGATACATTCTGACAGTATCCTTGCCGCCAGATTGGCAGTCATTCCGTTTACGTCATAGTCAGGCGAAAGCTCCACGATGTCCATGCCTGCCAAGTTGCCGCTGCTTATTGCCCTGTTGAGCAGGTAGACAAGGTCCGCGCTTGACAGCCCTCCGGGCGACAGGACCGACACTCCGGGTGCAAATGCCGGGTCGAGACAATCAAGGTCGACTGAAATGTAAACGCTGTTGCCGCTCGTTTTCGCCACTATCATGTCGGCCACCTTGCGCACTCCAAGCTCGACAATGTCAAGTGGCGTGACTATCTGCAGGCCCGCTTTGCTTGCGTTTTCCAGCTCTTCTGGTTCTGCAGCCCTCGTGCCTACCAGCATGCTTTTGCGAAAGTCAAGCGACTGGGCCGAGTCAGTCAGGACAGAGCCGTAATAGTTCCTTGCAGACGAAACAAAATCAGGATGAGCGTCGAAATACAAGAGCGACAATTTTTTGCCTGTCGCGCCTGAAACAGCTCTTAGCGATTCGGTAGTAAGCGAGTGGTCGCCCCCTATCATGACAGGGATTTTGCCGCGCGATGCAAGGTCAAACACTGTCTTGTAGAGCTTTTGTTTGTCTGCAATGTCGCCGGCGTCAAATAGCCGCTTATTATTATCAAGTGTCCCGCGCATGGGGCTTGTCGGGATCCTCTTGCCGCCACGCTCGAAAAACTCGGACTCGTTTGAAGCTATCCTAAGGACGCCGGGTGCCCTGCTGGTGCCCTTGCGCTTGGCATGCGACCTTGACTCGTCAGGCACGCCTATCACTACTATGTCTGCCTGTTCTGCGCTGTCGGCGCCAGAGCGGTAGAGCCTTACCACGTGAAATAAGCGCCGATAGCCTGCTTTTAATCCTAGCCCGCTATTCAGAAAGATTTTATTGAAAGTCTGGGTGTCTCTCATACAAGATATGTCTACCATGAAGTACATTCAGCTAGAACCGGAGGGCGACATTGCCATAGTGAGGATAAACAGACCGGAGGCTCTCAATGCCATGAACGTGGACGTGGTGTCAGAGCTTTCGCGCACTATAGATATCATTGCCGCTGACGATTCAATCAAGGTTGTAATCATTACCGGCGCCGGCGAGCGCTCGTTCTGCGCAGGCGCCGACATTTCGTACATGGTCAACATCGACCCAATGCAGGCAGAGCGATACGCGACCTCTGCTCAGAGCGTCATTAACAAGATAGAGCGGCTGGAAAAGCCGGTCATTGCCGCGGTCAACGGCTTTGCGCTTGGCGGCGGATGTGAGCTGGCGATGGCATGCGACATACGCATTGCTTCAAACAACGCCAAGATAGGCCAGCCCGAAGCCACAATAGGCATCACACCTGGATGGGGCGGAACCCAGCGCCTGATGCGCCTTGTTGGGCCGGCAAAGGCAAAGGAGATGATATTCACGGGCAAAATGATAACCGCAGACCAAGCTGCGCAAATCGGCCTTGTCAACAGTGTAGTGAGCGTTGGCCCGGACGACAACTTGCCGCCAGAAGCGCCCAAGGGCGACGCGGCCAAGGAAAAAGAGAGGACCGTAGAGGTCGGCAGGATACTCAACAAAAAGCTGATGGACGAGTGCATGGCACTTGCAAGAGAAATAACAAAGAACAGCTTTACGGCAGTCAAGGTGAGCAAGATGCTCATCAACAGGGGAATGGACAGCGACCTTGAAACGGGCCTGAGGCTTGAAATCTATGGCTGGGCTCTTTGCTTTGCTCACGAAGACCGGCAGAAAATGATGTCTGCCTTCCTGAACAAGTCAAAGAAATAAAACATCAGATGACGCGGGCGCCGCTGCTGGGCCGGCAGACAAACGTCCTGCTGCTCTTTACGCCGGCCTGATCAAACCCTTCTGCCATGCCACTGGCCACCTTTTTTGCGTTCTTGCTGCCTTTCATGAACGCAATCATTGAAGGGCCGGCTCCACTTATAGTCACTGCAAGCGCGCCTGCGGCGAGCGCGTTCTGTCTGACATCGCCGTAGCCGGGGATAAGGTGCTTTCTTGCCGGCTCGACGATGACGTCGTCGATGCCCTTTGCTATTATTTCTACGTCCTTTATCGCAAAGCCTGCCACTATGGTGCTTGCGCCGGCTATGTTATGGACGACACTCTTGAGCGGCACCTCCTTTGGGAGAATGCTCCTTGCCACCTCTGTCTTTTTCTTAGGCACCTCGATGGAAATCGGGACTGCTACGGCAAGCACCAGGTCTTTTGGCGGCTCGATCCTTATGAAACGCCTTTCGCTGCCTCCCGTGGCGGCAGTGCTCGATACTATGACGAAACCGCCGAGCAAAGATGCAGAGACGTTGTCGTAGTGCTTTGTGCCGGCGCTTGCTATCTCGCCCTCTGCCGCATACTCTACCAGCCTGTCCTTGTCGAGCTTTAGGTTGTAAAGTGCGTTGAACGCTACAGCCGCAGCTGCTGCCGAAGCGGCGCTGCTGCCAACGCCGTAGCCGGCCGGGACTCCTTTTGTAACCTGAACTTCAAGGCTGTCGCCGATGTCAAAGTCAACGGCCATCTTTTTTACTGCCAGGCTGGCAGAGTTAGATTCTGGCACGACTGGAATTGCGGCATCGCTATTCTTGATCTTTATCCCGCCGCCTGGAGGTCCTCTGGTTATCCTGACTCTGTCTTCCAGTGCGTCAAGCGCAAGGCCGAATACGTCGTAGCCGGGGCCAAGGTTGGCTGTAGAGCACGGCGCAATCGCCGTGGTGCGCGACTTCACGACCATCTTGCTAGCCGTCCTCGCCCTGATTAAGCGTTCGCGCCAATGCAGCTGCAAGGTTGACCATGCCGTTCATGGTGACGCTCGAGATTGCTATCATGCCCTGCCCAAAGCCGCTCCTGCTCATGCTGCGTGCCAAGTCCTTGCTGAGGAGCGAATACTCGGCGTCCTTTTCGCCGCTAAGCGCGTGCTCGAGAGCAGTATGAGAGCCGGCCCACTCCAACACTTCCTTGAGCTTTTCAAGCACCAAATCCCTTTTCGTAAGCGCGTTTACCTGCGCTGTCTTCAAACGTAATTTGACAGAAGACGCAAGGAGCGATATCGAGACAAAGTTCATGGGAGACGACACGAGTGTGCCATCAAAAGCAAACACCGTGACCTTGCTGTCTGCCTGCAGGTTTGAAACAAAGTACGGGCCGCTTGCGCGAAACGCAAATAGCTCAATCTGGCCGGGCGTGTCGACGATGACATAGTCGGGGTTCAGCTCGTCTATCTCTTGCTGGATCTCGTCCATCTTAGTCGCTATCATGTCGCTTGCCATAACAAGCGAGCCGTTAGGGCCAAGATCATAACTCTCCATCAGGGTGGCGATGTCGATGTAGTTGCGGACGTCGACGTCCGGGTCGTATGGCAGGCTGGCCGCGCCGGGGTCAAGGTTGAGGCTCACAGGGTAGGCGCTGTTGTCTCTGTACCACTGCAAAAGCCTTGAAGTGAGGAGCGACTTGCCTGAGCCCGCTGTGCCCGTGATAAATATCGCGTTCAATTTTATTATTACTACTACAATCAGGAGAAGATGCACTGGAGTATATGCATTTTGCATATGACGCATTCGTTATTATAGTACCGTGTTTCATCAACAACTGTTATAGTTGAACTGGCGACTTGTTGCCATCCCGGCAAGTGTGGTGCCCTTCATCATACTCTTCCTTACTACCAACGTCTCGCCGCAGGATGTATTTGCGGTGGGCCTTGTCCCGTTCGTGGCTTCGGCTGCAGCGGCCATTACCAAGATAATGCTGCAGGCCTATCGCTTCAAGTATTTTATCCGTCGGTTTATCGGCTATGATGTTGCCTCTACTGGCGAGACAATATCTGCAAGACTGGCAGGCGAATTCGTGACGCAGACCACGCCATCGCAGGTCGGAGGCGAATTCGTGAGGATAGCATGGCTTTCAAAGAAGGGGGTCCTGCCCGGCAAGGCGGCATGGGTAACCACGATGGAGATCATCGCAGACGTTTTCGTCGGCTCGATGCTGGCGTTTATCGCCGGCGCCCTTGCAATCTACCGGGGCGGAAGTGTGATAGGCATCGCAGTCATACTGGTCACTATACCGACGTTTGCGGTCTGGCTGGCGCTTGTGTTGTTCTCCGCAAAGCGCAACCTGCGCCTGCCCTCATTTTCGCAGAGGATTGCAGAAAAGTTCGCCTCAAAGGAAAAGGCAACGAGATATATCAATTCCACAAACTCGGCTATAGCAGACCTGTGCAAGATGAGCCGGATGAATTTCAATTCTACCAAGGCGATAGGGACGTTTGCAGTAGGGATGGCGATAACATTCGTGGCTTTTGTGTTTCAGGGCGTGTCGTTCATGGTGCTTGCGAACGCAGTCGAGCCAAGAGTCGGGCTTTTTGACTCGCTCATGGCAACATCTGCAGCCACCGCATTTGCAAGCCTGCCTATAACTATAGGCGGCTCGGGGCTTGCAGAGCTTGGCCTCTGGGCGTACATTGTGAACCTGAGCGGCATACCTGACCTTGGGACCATAGTGAGCGGCTCGCAGCTGAGTGTAATAATTGCATGGAGGATTGCGACGTACCACGTGCCACTTGTAATCTTCTGGGTCGCCCTGATGAAGATTGCAGTAGGCAAGGTCTCTCAAGCAAACGTCAGCAGTAGCCAGTCAGCCGCAGGAAACAACCCTGCCGACGACAAGAAGGGCGACAGTGACAAGAAGACAGAATAAAAGCAGGCGCGCCATAATAATATAATCCACACATGAAATTTTCCGGCAAAACCGTCGTCATCACTGGTGCCTCATCAGGGATCGGAAGGCAGGCTGCCATTGATTTTGCAAAAGAAGGCGCCGAGTCGGTGGTGGTTGTGTCAAGGTCAGAGCCAAAACTGTCGCAGCTGGCAGGAGAAATAATGACGATGTTGGCAGCAAGCGAGCGACGCTGCGATGCCATCCCTTACGCCTGCGACGTGTCTGACAAGGCCCAGGTCCTAAAGATGGGCAGAGACGTCCTGGATAGGCTTGGCCGCGTGGACATACTGGTGAACAACGCCGGCTTTGCCATCTACAAGAGCGTCAAGGAGCAGAGCATCGAAGAGATCGAAGCGGTGACAGATACAAACTATCTAGGCATGGTCTACTGCACCAAGGTGTTTCTCGATTCGATGCTTACCAGAAGATCCGGGCACATCATAAATGTCGCCTCCGTCGCCGGGAGCTTTGGGGTCGCCGGCCTCGCCCCGTACTGCGCCAGCAAGTTTGCGATGCTCGGCTTCTCAGAGTCGCTTCACCACGAGATGCATGGGACAGGCGTGCGCGTGACTATTGTGAGCCCTATAGGGGTCAGGACCGACTTTTTCAGCCACGAATCGTTTGCCGGCAGGATGCCCAACTACACCGGCTTTGCCCTCGACCCAAAGACGGTGTCAAAAGCAATACTGGCCGCCGCAAATTCGCCCCGCCTTGAGATAGTCGTGCCGTTCTACATGAGGGCGGCAGTGTGGTTCAAGCACACGCTGCCATTCGTCGTGCAGCCTATAACTGGCGCAGTGTCGCGCCGGGGGTTAAAGTGGTGATCTAATCGTCACCTTCGTCCTCTGCTGAGGAAGAAGCGGCAGCAGGAAGGTCCGACTCGACATCCATCATCTGGAGCTCTTTTAGCTCAAACCTGTATATCGCCTTCATGTCAAGGGCAAACTTTGTTTTCAATAGTTCGACGAGCTTGCTGCTCAGGTATGCAGTAAATACGCTTATCTTGAACTCGTAGACAAAGCCTTTCATAAAGTCGGATATCTTCATCGATTTGGGGACATCGAGGCCCTCGACTATTGTCCTGCCGTCAGGCATTGGCTCGTATACTTGGACATCTACCTTGAAGTCCTTGTCGTAAATGTCAAGGAAATAACCTGTCCTTCTAATGGTCTCTGGCTTGCCGAACTGGGCTGATCTTATCTCGTCTTCTGCCCACTTGGGCAGACCCTGCTCTTCTTGAGAGCTGCCCTGAGATTCCTTTGCCGCCTTTGTTCTAACCATATACGTTACTGTAGTAGCGTGTGCATTTACCGCATTTAATACTTTTAGTTCTTCTATAGGCGACGAACGCAAGTCTAGAAAATATCACTACTTGGTTATTCAATTATAACACTTCTGTTTAACGAGTCTTTCATTAGCTAGTTGCCATGACGAGCTTTAGCAGCAACTGGGTAAAGGACAACAAGCCTAACGTGTCTGAGAAAATAAAGCAAAGCCTCGGCTCTCAGCAACCGCTGAAGCCGAGGATCGAGTTTGCCAAGAATAAGATTCAGGCGCAAAACCAAAAGCTGGATACCATTCTTGAGAAATTACGCGGTAAAGAAAAATCTCTATTCAACCAAGTAGTCTCCGCCCTGCAGAGGCACGACGCACAGCAAGGCAAAATCACCTCAAATGAGATAGCTCAGGTCAGAAAAACGACCAAAATGATCTCGCAGCTAAAGATGGCGCTGGAACAGATACAGCTCAGGCTGGAATCGACCATCGATCTCGGAGACGTGATGGTTGCAATCGGTCCGGCGATGGGCGCGCTGACGAGAGTGAGGTCAGGGCTTTCAGGCGTGATGCCAGAGGTGGACAGAGAACTTGGAGAAATCAACGGCGTGTTCAGCGACATCATGATGAGCGCAGGAAGCATGGGCAACACCTCGTTTGCCTTTGACGCAAGCGGCGAAGAGGTAGACAGGATACTGGCAGAGGCAGGCGCAGTGGCAGAACAGAGGATGAGCGAGAGCTTCCCAGATGTCCCAATTGGGTCATCATCATCATCACCTGCAAACGGCACAAGGACATCAACAGGAACCGCAACAGGCTAGAATATGCAGTATTAGCAGCGGTGCAAAACCGCCCACACCTTTTTTCACTTCTTTTTAAATTTTTCGTTAGATTGGTAATTTTTTCCCAGGCGGCTGGCTGACATTGCTTATGCATTTCAAGGCAGAATCGACGCGCTGCTTCAAAATCTGGCCAGCTCTTCCAGCGGAGGGTAGACACACCTGACAATCCCGTAGCATACATTTTCTCTGCACAGGCATTGAAACGACAGGTCGTCGCTGTCATGGAAGAGCCCGTAGTCGTACGTCGCCTTTTGCAATGTCCCGGACTACTATGTCAAGCCCACGGTCAAAATCAAGTGTATTTGCGTTGCACGACTGGTCCAGGTAAATGATTTCGTCGCAAGGCACAAGGTACGAGCCGTCGGCCTCTGCATAGCCGTATTTCAAGATGAAATTCATTTCGTCCTCTGGCAGAAATTGGAAGCCGGTCTTTGTTATCTTCCTGCATGGCTGACATTCAAAGAAAACTGCCATGCCTTTCGGCACCAGCTCTCTTGCAAATAACCCTTTGCCCTTGCCTCTGGCCTCGCTGACTTCAAAGAGCCTCGCCAGCATATATTACTACTGTATATGCGGCATCCGGCTTGCTAATTTGATTTTTGCGTACTACTACTGCTACTACCTGACAGTTACAGACTTTGCCAAGTTGCGCGGGTAGTCAGGATCGGCGTTTCTTGCAAGCGCCATCTGGTACGCCAGCATCTGGAGCGGGATGACCTCGACTATTGGGTAGAACGCCTCCTCCTTGAGGTACGGTATCTCGATCCAGTGGTCATAGACGTCGTCATTGCGGTCCGAGATGCCGATCACAGTTGCACCCCTTGCCTTTATTTCGTAGGCATTGGAGATGGTGTCGCTGAACGTAGCATCGTGCGGGTTTATCATTATCACAAAGGTGTTCTTTTCCATGAGCGCCAGCGGCCCGTGCTTTAATTCGCCGGCAGGGATGCCTTCTGCGTGGACGTACGCAAGCTCTTTGAGCTTGAGCGCGCCTTCTAGTGCGACAGGGTAGTGAAGCGACCTGCCAAGGAGGTAGATGTCAGAGGAGTCCTTCATCTGCTCAGCCACCCTCATAGCGCTTGCCTGGTTTGCAATGACGTTCTCAACTGCTATCGCAAATTCTGCCCTTGCGGTTGCAAGGCAGCCGCTGCACAGCCTATCGGTGACGCTATAAATGAGCGCCAGCTGGCCGGTAAAGCTCTTGGTAGCCGCCACGCCTATTTCAGGCCCACAGTTTATGGACAAGAACGCATCGCTGTTCCTTGCAAGCGACGACGTGGCCACGTTGACAATTGACAGTATCTTGGCTCTCTGTCTTCTGGCGAGCCTGACAGAGTCGAGCACGTCCGCGGTCTCGCCACTCTGTGATATCGCGATTAGAACCGAGTCGTTGTCGATGGATGACAGCGCATACTGCGACTCGCTTGACATCACAGTCTCAGCCCTTGTCTTGGCGAACCTGGCAAGCATATACTTGAAAATGAGCGCGCAATGGTAGCTCGTGCCACTGCCGGTGATGTAGACGCTTTTGGCGCCGGCAAGCAGTTCGCAAAACTTGTTCATTGCCACTTCGTCCTGTCTGCCTGCATGGACGACAGTCAACCTCTGCTCGTTTATCTCCTTCAATGTATAATGGGCGTACTTGCCCTTGTCGATGTCCCCAAGCTCCCACGCCACCTGAGTTATTGGGTGCGCCACCGGCGCGCCCTCAAGGTTGAAAACCTCCAGCTTGCCACTGTCGACGATGCCGATGTCACCGTTTTCAAGGAATATCGCCTTGTCGGTGTGTTCCAGAAAGCCGAGTACGTCACTTGAAATGAAATAGCCGTCGTTTGCCACGCCAATTATCAGGGGCTCTTCATAGCGCGCGCCGGCTATGGTGCCGTCCTGAAAAATGGCGACAAAAGCATAGTTGCCCCTGAGCTTTTTGCAGGTCTCTATCATAGCTTCTCTCACGCCCTTGCTGTAATGGATTTCAAGGAGGTGCGCTATCACCTCGCTATCTGTCTCGCTTGCAAAGCTGTGGCCTGCGCTTATGAGCTCCTCCTTTAATTCTCTATAATTCTCGATAATGCCGTTATGTACGACTGCGACGTTGTTATTGCAGGCGGAATGGGGGTGGGCGTTGCTGTCAGTGACGCCGCCGTGGGTGGCCCACCTTGTGTGGCCGATGCCTATTCTGCCGGGCATCTGGCTCATGTTCAAGCTCCTGTTGACTTCGACGACCTTGCCTGTTCCCTTGCGGACCAAGATGCTGCCACTGTCAATGGTGGCGACTCCGACGCTGTCATAGCCCCGATATTCCATCCTTTTGAGGCTGTCGACCACAATCGGCGCTGCGGACTTTTTTCCCTTGTATGCTATTATCGAACACATGTCGTTATATTGATTACGAGGAAGCGAACCGAGTTTAAAATAACTATCAAACTATTGGATGCACCATTATATCGAATTATATAACGGACACTCCATGGTGCCAGCAACGTAATTTTATACCGCTACATAATGTTATATAGTGCTATAATATAATAATGGTACAGTTGGAAAAAAGACTGGTTTCCGAGGCTGCTGGCGGGCAGGCGTCGGCCAAGAAGATCATTGTCTTCCAGGACGTCGAGCGCATGCGCGTGCTGTCAAACCCTGTGGCGTGGCGCATAATGGGATTGCTGTCAGAGGGGCCGATGTATCCTGCGCAGGTTGCCAAGGAATTAAAGATCTACGAGCAGAGCGCGTACTACTACATACGCAAGCTGGTCAAAATAGGCGCGGTAGAGGAGATCGGGAAAAATTTTGTCAGAGGAGGAACAGCCCGGCTCCACCGGGCCGCAAGCCCATCTTTTGGGATAGAGATGGAGTGGGGCGAAACCAAGCTCGGCTCGCTCTCGATAAGCAATAGCAGGCACCCTCATGCCAGCAAGTTCTTTGAACGCTACATAGTAGCTGACGAGAATAACAATAATAATTCGTTCAAGGGGCTGATGGTGGTCGGTGCGCCTGACCCGCATGGCCCATACAAGTCGTCGGCAAGGGACGGACACTATGCAGCCCACCTTGCTTTTTTCCTTGGCAAAATCACCAGCGCGCTGCCCCCAGAGTTCATAGTAAAGCTAGACGTTGACGCCAAGGCTGAAAAGGTGCTAGCCGGGAACAACCTGATCTCCATAGGAGGTCCGGGCACAAACATCGTGACTTCAGAGTTCAACCGCTACCTGCCAGTCAGGTTCGATGAAAAGAATTTTTGGTCAGGGCTTGTGGACGGCTCGGGTAAGCGCTACGGCCTCGACAACCATGGCCTCATTGCCAAGATAAAGAACCCGTACGACGGCAATTCAAGCGTCATAGTGGTCGCAGGCGTAAGGTCAGCGGGGACAAAGTCTGCCGTAATTGCACTGACAAACTATAGCGAAGAAGTGCTCAGGACGTACAATGGCGAAGAGGACTGGGCGCTCGTGGTCCAAGGCTTTGACATGAACTCTGACGGCAAGATAGACCACGCTGACGTGGTCAGTCTATGATGCGGGCTGGGCTGCCGCGGCAGCGCTTGGAAGCTCCACATGGAGCAGTATCTGTGGTTCTTCGTCGGTCCTGACAAGGTAGCCGGGAATGTTGACCTTCCTGTTGCCTATCGAGACGTGGCCGTGGCTGACTATTTGCCTTGCCTGGTAGGGCGACTTTGTGCCAGACTTTTTCATCATTATAGTCTGGAGCCTGCGCTCAAGCAGGTCTTCTACCTTGAGGTTCAAAATGTCATCAAGCGTCGCGCCCTCTTTGACGAGCCCGAGCCTATTCAAAAAGTTCAGCAGCCTCTTTTCCTTCTCGCTCCTTGCTTCGCTTGAAAGCGCGAGGAGGGCACGTGCCTGATTCCTGATTCTTGCGACCTCAGTCTGGGCCTTCCATAATTCGCGCTTGTTCCTCAGACCGTAGGAACCCATGACATATAATTCCGCATTCAGCTGGTCAGTGGTCCAGATCATTCTGGGCCTGCGGAACAGCTTTCTTGTCTTACGAGGATCTCCCATCTAGCACCACACCATTATTTTACTTCTTGGCCGGCTCCTTTGCTGGCTTTGCTCCGGCCGCTGCTGAAGCCGCGGGCTTTTCACCTGCTGCTGCTCCGCCAGCTGCCGGGGCTGCTCCGGGCTTGGCCGCCTCTTTGCCGCCAGTTACTGCAGGCGCTGCCTCAGCGGCGCCGGCGGCTGCTGGAGCTCCTGCTGCGCCTGGCGCAGCTCCCGGCACCATCTTGACCTTCTTGACTCCTACTGCGCCGCCCTTTCTGCCGGTGGTTCTAGTGCGCTGGCCCCTGACTCTCAGGCCGAACATGTGCCTGTAGCCGCGCCAGCTCATAACCAGCTTTTCG
>Ga0126312_10000027_pt1 | contig 52673 bp, 53 predicted proteins | sample Plot104A_FD_92537 | JGI IMG/M metagenome (GOLD analysis project Ga0126312, IMG submission 92537) | Serpentine soil microbial communities from UC McLaughlin Reserve, CA, USA - Plot104A | ecosystem: Environmental > Terrestrial > Soil > Grasslands | place: USA: UC McLaughlin Reserve, Lake County... | reverse complement strand
GGGCAGTCGGTGTCCGAGGGCGAGACGCTCGTCGTCCTGGAGTGAGCGGGAAGCTCCAACTCGACGAGCCGGCCGAGGGGGTCGCCCGGCTCACGATCTCGAACCCGGAGCGGCGCGGCGCGCTGGACCACGAGATCCTCGACGCGCTCGCCGGGCACGCGCGCACGCTCGACGCGCGCTGCCTCGTCATCCGCGGCTCAGGCGACGTGTTCTCTGCCGGCTACGACATCGGCAACCTGAGCGAGCAGGAGTTCGAGGAGAGCGCCGAGAAGCTCGTCGCCCATCCGTTCCACGACGCGCTGGAGGCGCTCGAGGCGTACGAGTATCCGGTGATCGCCGAGCTGAACGGGCACGCGATCGGCGGCGGGCTCGAGCTCGCGCTGACCGCCGACATCCGGCTCGCCGCTCAGGGGGTGAAGATGGGGATGCCGCCGGCGAAGCTCGGCTTGATCTACTCGCACACCGGGCTGGCGAAGTTCATCGACGTGTGCGGGCCGGCCAACACCGCCGAGCTGTTCTTCGTGGGCCGCAACGTGGACGCCGAGCGCGCGCGAGAGATGGGGCTCGTCAACCAGGTGGTCGACCCGGTCGCGCTGGACGAGCGCGTGGTGGACCTCGCCGCCGAGATCGCCTCGAACGCGCCGCTCTCGCTGGCAGGCAACAAGCGGATGATCCGCGAGCTGCGGGCGCTCCGGGTCCCGGAGGAGCTGGAGCGCGAGCTCGTGGAGCTACGCGAGTCGTGCTTCGCGTCGGAGGACTTCCGCGAGGGCGTGCAGGCCTTCACGGAGAAGCGCAGGCCCGTGTGGCGCGGGCGCTAGCCGTAGGCGACGATGCCGCCGTGCTTGCGGACGTGGTGGAGCTGCTCAGGTGCCCGGTCTGCGGCGGGTCGCTCGCCGTCGCGGACGCAGCCGTGCGGTGCCCCGAGGGCCACTCGTTCGACATAGCCCGCCAGGGCTACGTGAATCTCGTGCCCGGGGCCGGCGACACCGCCGAGATGGCGGAGGCGCGCGAAGCGTTCCTCGGAGCCGGCCACTTTCGCCGCGTCAGCGTGGCGCTCGTCGAAGAGGCGCTCGAAATCGAGGCGCCCGGCGCGGTTGTCGACCTCGGCGCGGGGACCGGGCATCACCTCGCCTACGTGCTCGCCGCGCCGCCGGTGCGCTTCGGCCTGGCCGTCGATACCTCGACCGCCGCCCTCCGGCGCGCGGCGCGCTGCCATCCGCGCGCCGCCGCCATCGGCGCGGATGCGTGGAAGCCGCTACCGCTCCGCGACGAGACCGCCGCGCTCGTGCTCAGCGTCTTCGCGCCGCGCAACGCCTCCGAGATGGCGCGAGTGCTCGCCCCGGACGGCGTCCTCCTCGCCGTCACGCCGACGACGCGCCACCTCCAGGAGCTCACCGGCCCACTCGGCCTCCTCTCGGTGCCGGATGACAAGGAGGACCGCGTCGACTCCCAGCTCGCCTCGCACTTCACGCTGTACGCCCGTCGCACGCTCGAGCACGCGATGTTCCTCACCCGTGACGAGGCGGCCCAAATAGTGCGCATGGGACCGAGCGCATGGCACGTCGACGAGCAGTCGGTGGCCGAGCGCGTCGACGCCCTCCCCGAGCCGCTGACCGTCACCGCCTCCGTGACGCTCTCGCGATACGTCCGGGTGCGCACGTAGCCTCGCGCGAAGTGCCGCCCCTCATCTCAAGGGAAGAGGCGCTTCGGCTTGGCGAGCTTGAGGATCGCGCCGAGATCGAGGCGCTCGTGGAGCGCGCCTGGCGCGTCCGGCTGGAGCGCTTCGGCGACTCTACCGACATGTGCTCGCTCGTCAACGCGAAGGCGGGCGGCTGCGCGGAGGACTGCGGGTTCTGCTCGCAGTCGCGCTTCGCCGAGGCGGACACCCCGATGCACGCGATGATGGACCCGGACCAGATCCTCGAGCACGCGCGCGCCGCCGAGGCAGCGGGCGCCCACCGGTTCTGCATGGTCACCCAGGGTCAGGGGCTCTCCAAGCGCGACTTCGAGAAGATCCTCGGCGGCGCGCGGCTGGTGGCCGAGCACACGAACCTGAAGCGCTGCGTCTCGATCGGCCACATGTCGGTCGCGCGCGCGCGGGCGCTCAAGGACGCGGGCGTCCAGCGCGTCCACCACAACGTCGAGACCGCCGAGAGCTACTACCCCGAGGTCTCGACGACGGTCCGCTACGAGGGCCGGCTGCGCACGATCGACGCGGTCCGCGACGCGGGCCTCGAGACCTGCGTCGGCGGCATCCTCAACCTGGGCGAGTCGAACGAGCAGCGGGTGGAGATGGCCTTCCAGCTCGCGGAGGTGAACCCCACCTCGGTCCCGATCAACCTGCTGAACCCGCGCCCGGGCACGAAGTTCGGCAACCGCGAGCTGATGGATCCGCTCGAGGCCGTCAAGTGGGTCGCGATCTTCCGGCTGATCATCCCCGACGCACTCTTCCGCCTCTGCGGCGGCCGCAACGAGAACCTCGGCGCGGGGGAGCTCCAGCAGCTCGCCGTCAAGGCCGGCCTCAACGGAGTGATGATGGGCAACTTCCTGACGACGCTCGGCTCCGAGCCCGAGTGGGACCGGGCCATGTTCGAGGAGCTCGGGCTGAACGTGGCGCGCCAGGACGACAACGGCGCCAACCCGCGCCCCGACAACCGCTCCGGCTGGCTCGACGGCGACACCCCGCGCACCCCGGTCGACGACCTGATCGATTCGCAGGGGGAGGCGCACTTCTGGAATCCGGCGACTCAGCTCCGTCACAGGAAGAAGGCGTCGGTGCCGCCGCGGCCGGACGGCGCGCCGAACGCGTACCCCGAGGTGATCCAGGTGGAGCCGGCGGCATGACGAGCGACATCCACGAGCGCCTCGAGGAGATCAGGAGCCGGGGGCTCTACAGGCGGATGCGCTGCGTGTCCGGCCCGCAGGGGCCGCGCGTGCTGCTCGACGGCAAGCCCGTCCTGCTCCTGTGCTCGAACAATTACCTCGGCCTGGCCGACCACCCGCGCGTGCGCGAGGCCGCGGCCGAGGCGGCCATGCGCTACGGCGCCGGCTCGGGCGCGTCGCGGCTGATCTCGGGCAACATGACGATCCATCGCCGGCTCGAGGAGCAGCTCGCGCAGTTCAAGGGCGCCGAGACCGCGCTCCTGTTCGGCTCGGGCTACCTCGCGAACGCGGGCGTGGTGTCGACACTCGCCCGCGAGGGCGACGTGGTGTTCTCCGACGCGCTCAACCACGCGAGCATCGTCGACGGCTGCAGGCTCTCGCGCGCGGAGACGTTCGTCTACGACCACTGCGACGCCGACCACCTCGAGTGGGGCCTTCGCCAGGCGCAGGGGCGCGGCTCGCTGATCGTCACCGACGGCGTCTTCTCGATGGACGGCGACGTCGCGCCGCTCGCGCGGATCGTGGAGCTGGCCCAGCGCTACGACGCGCGCGTGATGGTCGACGAGGCGCACGGCACCGGCGCCATCGGCCCGGGCGGCCGCGGCGCCGTGGCGGAGGCAGGCCTCGAGGACGAGGTCGACGTGATCGTCGGCACGCTCGGGAAGGCGCTCGGCTCGTACGGCGCGTACGTCTGCTGCGACTCCCAGATCGCGAAGTACCTCATCAACACCGCGCGCACGCTGATCTTCTCGACCGCGCTGCCGCCCCCGGCGGTGGCCGCGGCGATGGCGGCGCTCGAGCTGCTCCGCGAGCAGCCGCGCCGGGTCGAGAAGCTGCAGCGGAACGCGAGCGTGCTGCGCGAGTCGCTGGCGGCGCGGGGCCTGCCCGTGCCGGAGACGAGCACCCAGATCGTGCCGGTGATCGTCGGCGACGCGGGAGAGGCGGTGCGGGCGAGTGAGCGAGCGCTCGAGCGAGGCGTGTTCGCGCAGGCGATCCGGCCGCCGACGGTCCCGGCCGGCAGCTCGCGCCTGAGGCTGACGGTGATGGCCTCGCACACCCGGTCGGAGCTCCGCGAGGCGGCGCACGTGCTGGCGAAGTGCGTCACGGTCGCCGCGCCCGGCAGCGGCGCGCTCCACACTGCGGCCGGCGACGCCGACGCCGCACGCGCGCGCGTGTTCGACGGCCTGCGCGACGCCGCCTAGTCGCGCGTCGGTCGCGATTTGCGCGGCGTCTTCGTAACGGGCTCGGACACGGAGGTCGGGAAGTCGGTCGTTGCCGCGGCGACGTGCGCGGCGCTCGCGGCGCGCGGCGAGCGCGTGGCCGCCTTCAAGCCCGTCGTGACCGGCCTCGACGAGGAGCCCGGCGAGCTCGGCCGCGATCACGAGCTGCTCGCGGCGGCCGCGAACGCCGGCCAGTCGCCCGAGGACGTGGCGCCCTACCGCTTCGGCCCCCCCGTCTCCCCGCACCTGGCCGCCGAGCTCGCGGGCGTGCGGATCGAGCCCGCGGACCTCGTCAAGGCGGCCCGCGCGCACGACCTCGTGGTGTGCGAGGGCGTGGGCGGCCTGCTCGTGCCGATCACGCCCGGCTACCTCGTGCGCGACCTCGCCGTGGACCTCCACCTGCCGCTGGTGATCGCCGCCCGGCCGGGACTCGGGACGATCAACCACACCCTGCTCACTGTCGAGGCCGCCCGCGGCGGCGGCCTCACCGTGGCCGGCGTTGTGATGACGCCGTGGCCGGAGGACCCGACGCCGATGCAGCGCTCGAACCGCGCCACCGTCGAGCAGCTCGCCGGCGTGCGCGTGAGCGCCCTGCCGCGCACCACGAAAGAGCGGCTCGCCGAGGCCGGTGCCCGCCTGCCGGTCGATGACTGGCTCTAAGCTCGCCGGATGGCCACGGAGGACGCAACCGGTGCCCCGGACGCCCCCGAGGACGACCGGCCCGAGCTGCTGATCAAGCTCCAGGAGCGCAAGGAGCGCCACAAGCAGCGCAACATCGTGCACCGCGCCGCGATCGTGGTGCTCGGGGTGCTGATCGTCTGCGCCGGCGTCGTCATGTCGGGCCCCGGCGTCCCCGGTCCGGGGATCGTGACGATCCTGATCGGGCTCGGCTTCCTGGCGCTGGAGTTCGAGCGCGCCGAGCGGCTGCTTGAGCGGGCCATCATCTGGGGCGACCGAGCGGCCGCGCGCGCCGAGCAGACGACGACCAAGCAGCGCGTGATCGCGGGAATCGCGGCTGCAGCGGCCATAGCCGCGTTCGCCGCCGCGGCAATCCTCTGGGACATCCCCCTGATGCCGGTCTTGTGAAGGGTCAGACCCCTTTAGGGTGGTTGAGGGTTTGGGGGATCGGGTAGCGCCCCCACTTGTGGCTCTGGCGGGGGCTCTTCGTCACAGTCGCGCTGGTGGTCGCGCTTCCCGGCGCGGCGCTCGCCGCGGACCCGGTCTTCGAGACGTACAAGGTGCCGACGGTCGGCGGCGCGGAGCGAGGTGACCTTCGGGGCCGGTCACCGCGTCGGCCTGATCGTCCAGGCGTCGAACACGGTCTGGGCGGTGCCGGACGATCCGGGAGCAAAGCTCAGCGTGGAGTACGGCTGGTCAGCGCTGGAGCTCCCGCTCCCGTAGCTCGACCCGCCGGATCTTGCCGGTGAGCGTCTTCGGCAGGTCGTCGACGAACTCGATCTCGCGCGGGTAGGCGTAGGCCGAGTGGCGCTCGCGCACGTGCCGCTTGATCTCGTCCGCGAGCTCGTCGCTCGGCTGGTGCGAGCCGGTGAGGACGATGAACGCCTTCACGATGTTCCCGCGCCGCTCGTCCGGTGAGGCGACGGCGGCCGCCTCCTTCACCGCCGGGTGCTCCACGCACGCCGACTCGACCTCGAAGGGTCCGATCCGGTAGCCCGCCGAGATGATCACGTCGTCCGCCCGCCCCGCGTACCAGACGTAGCCGTCCTCGTCCTTCATCGCGGCGTCCTTCGTGTGGAACCAGTCCCCGCCGAACACCTCCTCGGTGTCCTCGGGGCGGTTCCAGTAGCCGATCGGATAGTGCGGGTTCGAGCGCGCGCGGAGGCAGATCTCGCCGCGCTCGCCGGGCGGCAGCGGCTGCTCGTCCTCGTCGAGGATCTCCACGTCCCAGCCCGGCATCGGCCGGCCCATCGAGCCCTCGCGGACCTCGACCGTCGGGAAGTTGCCGCAGAGCGGATAGCTCTCCGTGAGCCCGTAGTAGTCGAGCACGGTGATCCCGAACTGGTCGCGGAACCAGCGGATCACCTCAGGGTTGAGCGGCTCGCCGGCGGAGCAGGTCACCCGCAGGCTGTCCAGCGGGAAGCGCGTGCCGGCCTCCTCGACTCCCGTCATCGCGCGCAGCGCGGTCGGCGTCGTGAACATGTTCTCCACGCCGTGCTTGGAGAGGAAGCGCAGGTGCTCCTCCGGGTCGTAGCCGCCCTTGCGCGCCTGGACGAGCGCCACCGCCCCGTAGCGCCACGGGCCGAGCAGCGGGCAGATCCCCGCGGCCCAGGCCCACTCACCGGACCCGTGGAAGAGCTCGCCGTCGCGCACGTCGTGGCAGAACTCGAACTCCTCGTGGGCGAGCAGGTAGCGGTGCGCGTGCAGGATGCCCTTGGCGAGCCCGGTCGTGCCCGACGAGTAGTAGAGCTGGGCCGGGTCGTCGGCGGACGTGTCAGCCGGCTCGTACTCGGGCGACGCGTCGTCCATCGCGGCCTCGAAGTCGTCGCCCATCACGAGCACGCGCTCCACGAGCCCCTCCGGGATGCGGTCGCGGTTGGCGACGTCCGTCACCACGAGCCGCGCGCCCGAGTCGCGCAGGCGGTGCTCGATGCCCTCGTCGCCGTAGAGCACCGACATCGACAGCAGGATCGCGCCGCACTTATACGTGCCGAGGAACACGGCGGCCGTCTCGGGCAGCGACGGCAGCAGCGTCGCGACCCGGTCCTCGCGCTCGACGCCGAGCGACTCGAGCACGTTCGCGAAGCGGTTCGAGAGCTGCTGGAGCTCGCCGAACGTGACCCGCCGCTCGTCGCCCGTCCAGTCCTCCCACACCATTGCGAGGCGGCTCGGGTGGTGCTTGTCGCACACGTCGAGCGCGATGTTGTAACGCTCCGGCACGTCCCAGCTGTGCGCCGCCACCATGTCCTCGTAGCCGCCGAGCTCGTACTTGCGCAACGTCACAGAGTGGAAGCCTCGCAGGTGCTCAGCTACCGTCGCAACACGTATCCAATAAGGAGGAACCAAATGCAGCTGTACGGCATCCGCCGGCGGAGCTGGTGGAAGACGCCCGAGGAGCTGGAGACCGCCGCAGGACTCTCGAAGGAAGTGGGCGACGAGGAGGGCTCCGGCGTCCGCTGGATCAGGTCCTACGTGCTCCATGAGGACGACGGCACGCTCGGCACGTACTGCATCTACGAGGCCGAAAGCCCGGAGGCCATCCGCGCGCACGCCGAGAAGGCGGGGTTCGGCGCGGACGAGATCAACGCGGTCGCCGACACGGTGATCATCCGGCCGGATCCGGTCGAGGCGCCGGCCTGACCTAGAAGCGCCCGACGGACAGGGACCCTGGGACCTCGGCGCGGCCCATCAGCGCGTCCGCCGCGATGCGCGCGGTCGCCGGGCCCGTCGAGATGCCCCAGGGGCCGTGGCCGGCCGCCGCCCACAGGCCCTCGGCGCCCGGCAGCTCGCCCACGAGCGGCCGGCCGTCGAGCGACTGGGGCCGCGCGCATGCTCGCGCGCCCACGACCAGCGCTCGCCTGAGCCCCGGAACGAAGCGCTGGCCGGCCAGCTGAAGCCGGCTCGTCCAGGCCTGGGGCTCGGGGGGCTCGTCGCTCAGGAAGGTCGAGCCGAGCGAGATCTGCCGGCCCGCCTTCACGAGACTGAAGATCGCCCCCGCCCCGTCCCCGGCCGCGGTCAGGTCCTCGACGCCCACCTCCTCGAGCACGTGCTGGGGCGGGTCGTCCATCTGGACGTCGGCCACCACCCCCCAGACCGGCACGATCGGCTGCCACGCCCGCGTCGGGTCGATGACCTCCGGTGTCCACGGCCCGGCCGTCACCAGCACCGCGCCCGCCGGCCGCCGCACGCCCGCCGCGAGCACGCCGCGCGTCCGGCTCCGCGTGACCCACGGCCAGGCCGTCTCGCCCTCGTGGAAGCGCGCGCCGCCGGCGAAGGCGCGGCGTGCGAACGCGCGCGTGGCGGCCATCGGGCGCACCGGATAGCCGGTCTCGAGGCGGCACGCCCAGAGCCCCTCGGCCACGCCCGGCTCGAGCTCGCGCAGCGCGATGGGGTCCAGCAGCCTGGCCTCGAGCTCCGGGGACTCGCGGGCGATCTGCTCCGCCGCGGGCGCGAGCACCGACCGCTCCCGCGCCAACATCAGGACACCGGCGGGCGCCTCCGGCAGGTCGAGGCCGTCGAGGCCGCGGTAGAGCTCGAGCGTCTCGACGTGCAGCTCTGTCATCACCGGGTCGAACGGGTGCTGGACCGAGCCGGAGTTGCGGCCCGAGGCGGCCGCGCCCACCTCCTCGCGCTCGTAGAGGTCGACCTTCGCTCCCGCCTCGGTCAGGAACGCCGCCGCGGCGCAGCCGACGATCCCACCCCCGACGATCGCGACGTCCGCGGCGCCGCTCACTCCCCGCTCGCGTAGTCCACGATCGACTTGTCGATCAGCCACTCCACCGGCGCCTTGTCGTCGGTGTAGACGTCGCCGCCGGGAAGCGGCGGGGCGAGCCGCGCGGCGGCGGCGTACGCGGTCGGCCGGAGGGCGGGCGGGAGGCTCGGCGCGACCGCGCCTACCCGGTCCGCCGACAGCGGCGCCTCGCTGGCGACGAGCAGGGTGTTCGTGTCCTCGATCGGATCGCGCATCACGTGCGGGAAGACCTCCCCGATAGTCGCCGTGAGCACCTTCTCGAGGTCGTCCTGGCCCTCGGGATGACCCACGTTCACGATCACGACGCCATCCCGCGCCAGCCGGTCGCGTACTGTCTCGAAGAACTCGACCGTGGTCAGGTAGAACGGGATGTAGGGCTGGCGGTAGGCGTCGACCGAGGTCACGTCGTAGCGCGCGTCGATGCGGCGCAGGAACGGCCGCGCGTCCTCGTGGTAGAGGTGGAGCCGCGGGTTGTTCATGTCGAAGTACCTGCGCCCGATCTCGGACAGCTCGGAGTCGATCTCCACGCCGTCCACGCGCGTGCGCGGGAAGAACTCCTCGTAGGCGCGCGAGGTCGTTCCCGCCGCGTTCCCGAGGATGGCCACCCGCCTCGGCGGGTGAAAACCCGTCGCTGAGCGCCGGGCACCGCCCGGCGCTTGCGCGTGAAAAGCCGTCGCTGCGCGCCGGGCACCGCCCGGCGCTTGCGCACGACCGCGAGCGGCGAAGTGGTCGACCAGGTGGCCGTCCCAGACGCCCCCCGTCAGCACCGACGACGGGTTTCGCGGCCCGGCCGGGCCGGCGTCGCACTCCGCCTCGCAGACCGAGTGCTGGGCCTGGCCCTCGTTAAGCTCGAGCGCGCGATCGCCGTGCGGGTACTCGATCACGCGCGCGTACTGGTACTCCGTCTCGGCCTCGTGGATCACGCGGCCGCCGTTCTCGGTGCTCGCCTTGAGCGTGCCGATCGGCAGCGCGATCAGCGCCGCGATCGCGGCGGGCGCGAGCGCCCAGCGCCGCACCGGGCGCAGGCCGAGCACCGCCACGACGGCAATGGCGAGGGCGAAGATCAGGAACGTGCGCCGCGTGCCCACCAGCGGGATCAGCACCAGCGCCGAGAGGAGCGTGCCGACGAGCGAGCCGGCGGTCGACAGCGCGTAGAGGCGCCCGGCGACCGTGCCGGCCTCCTCGACGGACTGGACCCCCAGCCGGATCGCCCATGGCGAGACGGTGCCGAGCAGGAGCACCGGAACCGCCACCAGGACGAGCACCGCGAGCAGCGAGCCTATGAAGGCCCCCGCGGAGATCTCGTCGAGCGCGTCGACCGCCACGTCGAGCAGCGGGTCGGCCGCGAACGGGACGAGCGCGAGCAGCACTGCGGCAATCAGCGCGGTCAGGCAGAGGGCGCGCATGTTCGGGTGCCGGTCGGCGAGCCGGCCGCCGAGCCAGTAGCCGATGGACAGCGCGACGAGGACGATCCCGATCGTGTTCGCCCACACGATCGTCGAGGCGCCGAAGTACGGGGCGAGCAGGCGCACGGCCGCGATCTCCGCGCCGAGCGAGCCCGTCCCCACCACGAAGACGAGGATGGGCAGAGGCGGCATTCCGCCCCTCAACATAGTGGGCCTGTCAGCCCCGCCGCGCGTCTACGGACCGGTGTACGGCGTGGCGAAGCAGGGCTGCCCGCCGCAGACGTCGACCACCGCGCCGCCGACCTTCAGGAACTCGGACTTCTGCACGCGCGCGCTCGGCGTGTCGCGCACGTTGCCGTGCGGGTCGTCGCCGCTTCGGTTCGGCGTGTTCGTCGCCGGCGGGGGGTTCGTCCCCTGCGTCTCCCCGCCGGCCGTGCGGAGCGGGCCGGTGTCCCACATCACGATCGCCGAGCCGCCGAACGGGAAGCTGCCGATGGCCGGGATCAGCTGGAAGCGCGGCCATGGCGAGCGCCCCGGGAGGAGCACCGGCTGGTAGCCGCGCGCGCCGATCGTGCGCGCCTCGACCTCGGCGGCGGTGTCCGACACCTGATGGTCTCCGAACGCCACGTGCATCAGCACGGTGTGCCGCGGGGTATCGGGGAGCGGGTCCCTGGTGATGTGGTGCGCGTAGCCGTCCGCCTCGCCACGGTCCCACAGCAGCTGAATCAGGGATAGCAAGAGCTGCCGGTCCACCACCCGCGGGTAGTTCGGATCGAGGATCTTCGCGTACGTGTCGAAGTCGACGCTGCGCTGAAGGAGCGTGGAGTAGTTCATGCCGGGCACCCCGAGCACCGCGCGGGTGAAGTCGGGCGCCACGGCCGTGAGCCCGCCGCCCATGATGCCGCCCTGGCTGTTGCCGTCGTAGAACAGCGCGCTCGTGTCGAGCACGCTCTGGCCGCCCTTCTGGAATGCCGGCTGTGCCGACAGCCCTGCGGGTGGATCATGCGCGGCCCAGGAAGAGCATGTTGAGGAAGCCCTGCTGCATCGGGTCCGTCACCGTGTTGAAGCCGGAGAGGTCGCTCAGCACCGAGACGATGTACGGGACGTCATCGCTCGAGAACCCGGCCCAGTTGGTGGCGCAGAACACGAAGTTGTGCTCGTTCGACATCGACTTCACGTTCGAGTCGCCGACGTCGACCGCGCTGCCGAGCAGCCCGTGTCCGTACAGCGAGGCGCGCGCCTTCGGAGGCGACGCCGGGTCGAGCGCCGAGCGCGGGATGTTGCAGATGAACTTCGCCTCCGTCGTGCCCATCCGCCGCGGGAGGCCGCGGCTGTCGAAGCGGAAGCTCCCGCCCCGCGCGCAGCCGTTCGAGAGGTAGCACGGCACCGTGATCCGGCCCTCGACCGTACGCGCGATCTTGTCGTCCTGGGCCGGCGTGAGGTCGGTAACCGGAGTCGATCGCCACGCCCGGCGAGCCGCCGGCCACCTTGAGGTCCTTCAGATTGCTGTCGCCGAGCATGCCGAACGCGTCGTCGCGGATGTGGAGCATGCGGCTCGTCAGGCTGCGCGCGCTCGCGACCGAGAAGTCCCAGGCGAGATAGAGCGAGCCGCGCTTCACGCCGCCTTCCCGAGCTTGCGGAAGATCTGCTCGAAGTGTCCGCGGCGCCGCGCGATGGGACGCGCGCCGGTGCGGATGCGGTCGCGGTAGATCCGGAACCCGCGCCCCGCCTTCAGACGTTGGCGCGCGCGTTCTTCAGGTTCCGGAGCGCGACGATGTAGCGCTCGCCCTCGTCGAGGTTCACGGCGGGGCGAATGATTAGCACGCGGTCCCTGGCGCGCTTCGCGTTCGAGTCGATCTCCGCCCAGATCGGATGGCGCTTGCCGGTGCGCGCGTTGATCACGACCACGGGGGAGCCCTTCGCAAGCACGCGGCGCACGTTCGTCAGCGGCGGGAGCTTGCTGCGCCTCACGGCCCGCGGCGTGTCGAGCCCCGGGACCTTCACGAGCATCGCGCTGCCGGGGCTGAAGCCGTCCGCGCGGTTCATGTCGGTGGGGTCGATCGGCTTGCCGCTCTTGTTGCGCGGCATGGCCGACTTCCTGAGCGCCAGCCGCCGGCCGGTGTCGGTGCGCCTGTCGCGCTTGGTGAAGTAGTCGTTCGGCCAGGGGAGCTCGCAGACGCGCGTGCCGATGAAGTCGCATCCCGGCTTGACGTTCACCCCCGCGACCCTCTTCGCCGGGCCGGCGGCCGGAATGAGCAACAGCAGCGCGAGCGCCGCCACCGCGGCCGCGAGTCCCTTCGCCATCGGGCGATCCTACATCCGGCCGCCGGGCTACTCTCGCCCGCGTGGACCTCGCCGCCGCCGACCGCGCGTACCTCTGGCACCCGTTCACGCAGCAGCGCGGCTGGGTCGAGGAGGACCCGGTCATCGTCGAGCGCGGCGAGGGCACCGACGTGATCGACGTCGACGGAAGGCGCTACATCGACGGCGTCTCCTCGCTCTGGTGCAACGTGCACGGCCACGCGCACCCGCGCATCGACGCCGCGGTGCGCGACCAGCTCTCGAAGGTCGCGCACTCCACGATGCTGGGGCTGACCCATCGGCCGGCGATCGAGCTGGCGCAGCGGCTCGTCGAGCTCGCGCCCCCCGGGCTCACGCGCGTCTTCTACTCCGACTCCGGCTCGACCGCCACCGAGATCGCGCTCAAGATGGCGTTCCAGTACTGGCGCCAGCGCGGCCAGGACCGGCGCCGCTTCGTGTCGCTCAAGATGGCCTACCACGGCGACACGATCGGCTCGGTGTCCGTGGGCGGTATCGACCTGTTCCACTCGGTCTACGAGCCGCTCCTGTTCGACGCGCTCAAGGCCGTGCCGGGCGACGCTGCCGGGATGGAGCGTTTCCTGCGTGAGCACAAGGGCGAGGTGGCGGCGGTGATCATGGAGCCGCTCGTGCAGGGAGCGGCGGGCATGCTGGTGCACCCGCCCGGCTACCTGCGCACGGTGCGCGACCTGTGCGACCGCCACGGCGTGCTCCTGATCCTCGACGAGGTGGCCACCGGCTTCGGCCGCACCGGGCGGATGTTCGCCTGCGAGCACGAGGGCGTGGCGCCCGACCTGCTCTGCCTCGCCAAGGGGATCACGGGCGGCTACCTGCCGCTCGCGGCCACGCTCGCGACCGAGCGGGTGTACGAGGGCTTCCTCGGCCGGCACGAGGAGTTCCGCACCTTCTTCCACGGCCACACCTACACGGGCAACCCGCTTGCCTGCGCCGCCGCGCTCGCGACGCTCGACGTGTTCCGTGAGGAGCGCACGCTCGAGCGGCTGAGCCGTAAGATCCGGCTGCTCGCCGAGCTGCTCGAGCCGGTGTCCGCGCACTCCGCGGTGCGCGAGGTCCGCCGGTGCGGCTTCATGGTCGGGATCGAGCTCGAGGAGCATCCGCTGCCGGTGCGGATCGGCCACCGCGTCACCCTCGAGGCGCGCCGCCGCGGCGCGATCATCAGGCCGCTCGGAGACGTGGTCGTGCTGATGCCCCCGCTCTCGATCTCGGAGGACGACCTGCGCCGGCTCGTGGAGATCACCGCCGACGCGATCACCGCCGCCACCGAGGCGGCCACACTGCCTGTGGCCGCTTAGGTCACCGGTATGAGGTAAATCCGGGGATTCGTCCTTCACGAATCTGGGTACATGCCGACCAGGCAGGGGTGTGATTCGCGCTGGCTTGGCTAGGGGGACTCGGTTGGCAGCCATGTGGCTGTTCTGTCTCGCTGCGCTCGCGCCGGCCGCGGCGGCGGCCGAGACGCCCACCTGGCTGGTGGGAACCGCCGCCGGCCCGACCGCCGCGCGCTCCGTGCCGGGCGCCCGCATCGCGCCGGGCATCCGCGTCGTCCGGGGCGACGAGGCGTCGGCCCGCCGGCTGCGCCGCCTCCCGGGCGTGCGCTTCGTGGAGCGCAACAGGCGCTTCCGGCCGAGCAGCCTGAGCGCGCCAACGGACCCCCTCTTCGGCCGTCAGTGGGCGCTTCGCAGCGCGCGCGTGCGCGGCGCCTGGCTGTCCACGGTCGGCGGCGAGGTGCCGGTGGCCGTGCTCGACTCGGGCATCGACCTCTCGAACCCCGATCTCGCCCCCAACCTCTGGACGAACCGCGACGAGCAGCCCGGCAACGGCGTGGACGACGACGGGAACGGCTTCATCGACGACCTGCACGGCCCCGACACCGTCGGGTGGGACGGCGACCCGAGCGACGGCTACGGGCACGGCACAGCGGTCGCGAGCGTCATCGGCGCGCGCGGCGACAACGGCTTCGGCATCAGCGGCGTCGCGTGGAGCGTGCGGCTGATGCCGGTGAAGGTCGTGCACGACAAGGGCTGGGCCACGACGGCGACCATGGTCGCCGGCCTTCGCTACGCGCTCGCGAACGGCGCGCGCATCGTGAACATGAGCCTCAACGGCCCCGAGGCGAGCCAGGCGCTCGACGAGGCGATCCGGCAGGCCGAGCGGCAGGGCGTGCTCGTCGTCACCTCGGCCGGCAACGACGGCGCCGACCGCGACCGCCTGCCCTCCTACCCCGCCTCGGTCCGCTCGCGAGCAGTGATCGCCGTCGCGTCCACCGGCCGCGCCGGTGAGCTCGCGCCCAGCTCGGCCTTCGGGCGCGACAGCGTCGACATCGCCGCGCCCGGCGAGAACGTCCTCGCCGGCGATCTGGGCGGACGCTGCGCCCCGCGCTCGGGCACCTCGTTCGCGGCGGCGTACGTGACGGGAGCCGCGGCGCTGCTCGCGGCGGCACGCCCCGGCGCCTCTGGCAGCCGCCTGCGGGCCGCGCTGCTCGGGTCCGCGCGGCGCAGCGGAGAGCTCGACGACGCGATCGCGGGCGGCCGCCTCGACGTGACCGCGGCACTCCGCCGCCTCGGTAGGCTTCGCTCGCCTTGAGCGAGACCGATACCGTCACACAGCAGCAGTGGATCTGCACCTCGTGTGGGTTCATCTACGACCCGGCCGAGGGCGACCCCGACGGCGGCATCCCGCCCGGCACGCCCTTCGAGGACATCCCTAACGACTGGTTCTGCCCGGTCTGCGGAGCGCGGAAGAGGGACTTCGAGATCTACGAGCCGTGAGCGTCGAGCCGCGGCAAGCCGCTTCGCTGATACTGCTCCGGGACGCGGCTGACGGCGCGGAGGTCCTCCTCGTGCAGCGCAACCCGGAGCAGCGCTTCATGGGCGGCGCCTGGGTCTTCCCCGGCGGCGCCGTGCATCCGGGCGAGGACGAGGACCACGCCGCCACGGCGGTCCGCGAGCTCGAGGAGGAGGCCGGCATCGGCCTGCCCGACGGCACCGAGCTGGTGCCGTTCTCGCGCTGGATCACACCCGAGGGCGAGGGGGTGACGATCCGCTTCGACACCTGGTTCTTCGCGGCAAGGGCGCCGGGCGGCGCCGAGGCGCGCCCAGACGGCGGCGAGTGTGTCGACGCGCGCTGGCTCACGCCGGCCGCGGCACTCGCGGCGCACGCCCGGGAGACGCTCGCGCTCGTATTCCCCACGATCAAGCACCTGGAGCTGCTCGCCGAAACCGCGTCCGTCGAGGAGACGCTCGCCGCCGCGCGGGCGCGGGCGGTGGAGCCCGTGATGCCAAAGGTGGCCGTCCGCGACGGCGCCGCGCAGGTCCTGCTGCCGGGCGAGCCCGGTTACGACGACGCCTAGCGCCGCAACCAGACCGCCCGTAGCTTGTTTGTGGGACAGGATGAAGCGCGGCTTCACCATCTTGACGCTCGCCGGCGCCCTTCTGGCGCTCGCGGCAGCTGTCGCCGTGGCCGACACCCTGGTCGGCACGGACGGCCCTGACCGCCTGCAGGGCACGCCGAGCCCCGACCAGCTCTACGGCGAGGGCGGCAACGACGTGCTCATGGGCCTGGGCGCGAGCGACTTCATCGAGGCCGGGCCCGGCGACGACACCGTGGACGGCGGCGGCGGTCTCGACCTGATCGTCGGCGGAACGGGCAACGACCAGATCGACGGCGGCGTGGGACGCGACCTCGTCTACGCGGGCGCCGGGGACGACCTCGTGCTGGGCGGCCAGGCGGCCGACACGCTGTTCGGTCAGGACGGCAGCGACCGGCTCTTCGGCGGCGCCGGTCCGGACCGGCTATACGCGAGCGGCGGCGCCGACTTCGTGGACGCGGGCTCCGACAACGACACGCTCTACGCCGACGGCACCGGCATCACGCTGCTCGCGGGCGGCGGCGACGACATCGTGAGCGCCTCCGGCGGCGCGATCACGGCCGAGGGCGGCGGCGGGAACGACCGCATCCGAACGGGCGACGGCAAGGACCGCGTCTCGGGCGGCCCCGGGGAAGACTCGATCGCCACCGGACGCGGGAACGACCGGATCGAGGCTCTGGACGGCCACCGCGACCGGGTCAACTGCGGCCGCGGCAAGAAGGACCAGGTGACCCACGACCTGTTCGACATCCTCGTCGGCTGCGAGGTCCGCGCTCACGGCGACCCGCAGCCGCCGATCCGCCCGCAGGGCTGATCGGATAGAACAGGGCCATGGCGGCCGAGCGGCTCACCGTGGCGGTCACCGGGCCCACCGGGGACCTCGGCATAGCGATCGTCAACGCGCTGGAGCGCTCGCGCGCGGTCGGGAGCATCGTCGGGATGGCGCGCCGTCCCTTCGACGCGGGCGAGCGCGGCTGGAAGAAGACGGAGTACCGCCAGGGCGACGTGACCGACACCGCGAGCGTGCGGGGGCTCGTCAAGGGCGCGGACGTCGTTGTCCACCTCGCCTTCGCGGTCGTCGAGGCGAGCGACGCGACCCGCGAGCTGAATGTCGAGGGCTCGCGGCGCGTCTTCGAGGAGGCCGCGAAGGCCGGCGCCAAGCGCATCTGCTACGCCTCGAGCGTCTCCGCCTACGGGTTCCACGACGACAACCCGGACTGGCTCACCGAGGACGTGCCGGCGCGCGGGTCGTCCCAGTTCCCCTACTCGGAGCAGAAGGCCGAGGTGGAGCGCGTGCTCGGCGAGGTGCTGCTGCAGCACGCGGGCACAGCCGCCTATGCCTTCCGCCCCTGCGTCGTGTGCGGCCCGGAGGCGCGCACGATGCTCGAGGAGATCCCCTACTACCGCCTGGAGGAGGCGATGCCCGACGCGGTCGCGCGCCTGCTCGGCTCGCTCCCGGTCCTGAAGCCGGTCATCCCGGACCCCGGGATCCGCTTCCAGCTCGTACACGAGGACGATGTCGCGAGCGCCTTCGCGGCCGCCGTGCGCGGCCTCGGCGAGCCCGGGCCGTACAACCTCGCGGGCGGCGGCACGCTCACGATGGAGGACGTGGCCGACGCGCTCGGCTGGTACTCGGTGCCCGTGCCGCGGCCGCTGGTCGACGCCACGGCCGAGATAGCCACGAGGCTGCCGCTCATGCCCGAGCAGGTGGCATGGATCCACTCCGTGCGCAAGCCGGTCCTGATGAAGACAGCCCGGGCGAAGAAGCAGCTGCGCTGGCGCCCCAAGTACACGGGCAGGGCGGCGCTCAAGGAGATGGCCGACGCTCAGAGAGCCGCGCGGTACAGCTCCGCGTAGTCCTCCTCCGCCATCTCGCGCGGGTTCAGCAGCGTCGTGCCGTCGCCCATGGCCCCCTCGACGAGCGCCGGGATGCCGTCCTCCGGCACGCCCACCTGCGACAGCCGCCTGGGCAGCCCGAGGCGCCCGACGAGCTCCGTCACGTAGGCGGCGAGCGCGTCGCCTATCTCCGGCTCCGAGACGTCGAAGATCTCGCCGATGTCGCGGTAGCGGTCCGCGATCTCGTCCGAGCCGGCGGCGTTGTGGCGGATCACGTGCGGGAGGTGGATGGCGTTCGCCACGCCATGCGGCACGCCGAAGTGCGCCCCGGCGGGGTGCGACATCGCGTGGACGGACCCGAGTGCGATCGTCATCGCGAGGTTGGCCGCGACGAGCATGTTGCCGCGCGCCTCCTCGTCCTCCTCGCCGCGCTGGACGGCGCGCTCGAGGTTGCCGCGGATCATGCGCAGCGCGTGCAGCGAGCGCGCGTCCTGGTGCGCGCTCCAGTCCACCGACACGTAGCCCTCGATCGCGTGCGTCATCGCGTCCATGCCGGTGGCCGCGGCGACCTTCGGCGGCAGCGTGCGCGTCGTCTCCGGGTCGAGGATCGCGAGCCGCGGGAACAGCGGGAAGTCCGCGATCTCGATCTTCACCTTCTCCTCGGGGGACTTGATGACGGCCGCCATCGAGACCTCGCTGCCGGTGCCCGCCGTGGTCGGGATGCACGCGAGCGGCGCGATGTCGTGCGGGCGGCCCATGCCGTCGTCGTCGCGCGGCATCAGGAAGAAGCCCTCCTGCTCACGCGCCTCGCCGCCGTGCGTGAAGACAGCGTCGGCCACCTTCGCGGTGTCCATCACGGAGCCGCCGCCCACGGCGAGGAACGAGTCCGCGCCGGCCTCCTTCGCCGCGGCGGCGCACTCGTCGCAGACGTGCGTGGACGAGTCCTGCGGGACCTGGTCGAAGACGCCGACGACCTCGAGGCCGCCGTCCACCACTCCCACCTCGACGCGCTCCACGAGACCGGTGGCGCGGATCACCTCGTCGGTGACGACGAACACCCGCCGAGCGCCCTCCTTCTGGAGCTCGAAGCCGGTCGAGCTCAGCAGGTCGCGGCCGGCGATGACCCGGGTCGTGTTCGCGTACTGGTAGAAGTCCTTGAAGCCCCGCAGCGGAGCGGGGTCCAGCGCCGAGCCCGCCTCCATCAGGCGGCCTCGAGCAGGTCCTCGCGCTCGTCCTGCTCGAGCAGCGCGCGGTAGCGCGGGAAGATCGGCTTCGTCAGCGGCACGAGCTTGAGGATCTTCGCCACCGGGCCCTTCGCCTTCATCTGGCCGCGGGCGAGCGCGACCGTCACGTTGACCTTGCCGAGCCAGAAGCGGTGCGCGGTGTCGGCGTCCATGGTCATGACGACCTCGGGCTCCATGGTGGTCTCGCCGCAGTCGACCCGGCCGTCCTCGCCCTCGACCAGCTTGACCGTGATCTGTGACTCGGGGTCGCGGTACTGGTATTGGACGATCGTGTTCGCCTTGCGGAACTTCGGGGCGAGCTCTTCATCCGTGGCGAGCTGCTCGAACAGCTTGCCGATGTACTGGTAGACCTCGTCCGCGTCCTTGAAGTAAGCCACGGGCGGAAGTCTATGCCCGCGCTCTCACGAGCAGCGTCTGTGCGGCGCGCCCGATCCGGCCGCGCGCGTCCCACAGAGCGGTGTCGGTCATCCCCAGCCCGTCCACGTGCGTCACCGAATCGAGGCACACCCACTCGCCCTCGGGCGGCCGCAGCAGGTGCACGGTGAGGTCGGTGTTGATGAAGATGAAGCGCGACCAGTCGAGCGGCGCACTCACCCCGTTGCCGCCGTCGGCCGCCAGCATCGTGCGCTGGAGCGGCGAGATCGGCTCGCCGTCCACGAGCGCCACCCGCGGGCGCATCCAGACGGTGGCGGGGCCCGGCTCGAGGAACCTGCCGCGCGCGAAGACGATCTCCATGGCGGTGTGCCACCCCACCCGCTCGCCGGTCTGGAAGAACTCGAGCGCCTCGGCGTGCTCGCGGCCGGGCGGCGGCTCCTCGCCCTCCCAGTCCGCCTTCACATCGCCCGCGGCCAGGCGCCAGCCCCGCGCGCGCATGACCTCGCCGTCCGGCCCCTCGAGCGCGGCCTCGAGCAGCTCGACGCTGCGCCCCGGGCGGACCACCCGGGCGCGCACTGTGAGCGGCGCGATCGGCACCGGGGCGAGGATCTCGACCGTGACTCGACCGATCCTGGCGTCCTCGCGCGGCTCGCAGCGCTCGAGCGCGCGGGCGAGGAGGGCGGACGGTGGGCCGGCGTGCTGCGCGTTCGGGTCCCACGGGCCGCGGGTCAGCTCGCTCGCCACGGCGAGGTCGCCGGGAGAACGAGTGCTCCCGCGCACCGCGCGCTCGCGTGTCAGCGTGTAGAAGGCCCCGCCCACGAAGCGCGAGGCTATAGAGCGCCGCGCCGGCTCAGCGGACGCTGAGTGAGGCCGAGCCCGGCCGGAAGCCGCGCTTGTCGACGCGGATGACGACGCGTCCGAGGGCGCGCGGCGTCACCCGGAAGCGCGCGATCCCGCGCCGGGAGGTATGCGTCCGGGCCCGAACGCCCACGCCGCGCAGGGTCACGCGCGCGTTGCGGAGCGCGCGCCCCTTGACGGTCGTAGCGCGCACCTCGACCACGCTGCGGCGACCTCGGCGCAGGCCGCCCGACGCACGCACCATCATCCTGCGGAGGAGCCCGACCCTGCCCGTGGCGAAGCCGCCGATGTTGCCGCCCTCGTCGACCGCCGCCACGCGCCAGTAGATCGGTCCGCCGTTCTGGAACCCGATCGAGGTGAGCGTGGGGGCGTAGGCGGTGTTGTCCACGCGCTTGGTGTCGAAGCGGCGCCCGAAGCCGTTGCTGTCCGAGAACTCGACGCGATACTGCTTGGCGAGGCCGAAGCTCGGGTCCCATCTCAGCACGAGCCCGCCACCGTCGCGTGTCACATGCGCGCCGGTGGGCGGGTTCATGAAGCGCGTAAACGGCCGCCGCGTCGAGAAGGGCCCTGGCGCGGTCCCGCTCGTCCGTCCCGGGAAGTTTGCCCGCACGCGCCACTGCCAGACGCCGAGGCCATACGCCTTCGTGGGCGCCGCCGCCGTGCTCCGCAGATTGCTGATCACGTTGTTGTCGCCGTCCGGCTCCTCGACGCTCAGGTCGTAGGAGACTGCTCCGGGCACCGGGTTCCACGACAGCACCGGGATCCGCTCGTCAGCCTCTACGTTTGGACCGATGACGGGGACCGGGAGACGCCGGCGGAAGGTCTGTGTCGGCGACCAGGTCAGCCCGAGCCCTGTTTCGTCGTTCGCCCGGATGCGCCAGTAAAGGAGCGCGTCGGCTGGATACGTGGTCGAGCTCGTGTAGGCCGTGCTTGCCGTGACGACGTCGTCGATCAGGTTGCCGAAGCTCGGGTCGTGGGCCACCTGGAGGCGGTAGTCGCGCGCGCCCTCGGCTCCGCCCCAGCGGAAGACGGGCTGGTCGGTCACGTCGGCGCCATCGCCCGGGGCGATGGGAGCCGGCGCTACGGACTGCTTCTGGAAGCTCGGGTTGCTGCTGCCGATGACGGTGAACACGTCGTTGCACGGAGTGCCGACGACTGGGATCACCACCCAGTAGTACGACGTGGTCTCGTCCGGATAGGTCACCGGCGACGTCCCCTGGCGCGGGGCATAGGCGGGGATCTTCGTCCGTGCCACGTCCATGATCGTCGTGAACGCGGCGTCCTTCGCGACGACGATGAAGTATCCGCAGGCGCCGGCGATGTGCTTCCAGGTGAACAGCGGCGTCCTCGACGTCGTGGAGCCGGAGGTCGGCGAGAGGTAGTCGCTTGGCGTCACGGTGGGGCTCGTCGGGGAGACAACCGGAGCGTCATACGTGAACGCCGGCCCTGTCTCGCCGCCCAGGTATGACCATTCGCTGTAGACCCGGCTGCCGTTCGTGCTGGTGCCGGTACGCGCGCGTACGCGGGCACAGAAGGTGGCACCGTCGACGAGATGGTCGCTTTCGGCTGTGGCGGTTTTCGGCGGCACCGGGGTCGCGCCACCGGATGCGAGCGCGGTCCAAGCCGTGGTGGCGGTTGCGATCGTCCACGTCGGGGCCGCCCAGTTGCAGCCGAACACGTCGACGTGGGGCACCACCTGAGCCTCGTAGCTCGCGGCCCCGGGCACTGGGTCCCAGGTGATGATCGGCGAGTCCGTGGTGGCGCCGGGAGTGAGCGCGGCGTCGTTCTCGCGGAGCTTCAGGTTCGGGATCGCCGGCGTGACCGGGTCGAACGCCTTCTGGAAAGGCGTGCCGGCGTTCCAGACGCCCGCCCGGCCGTCGGCGTCATGCGCCCGCATCCGCCAGTAGTACGTGTTGTTGGGGAACACCTTCGCCGGCGACAGCGACGTGCCGACGGTCGTATCGGCGCAGCACACCTTGGAGCCGGGCGCGAAGTCCTGCGAGGGGTTCACCTCGACCTCGTAGCGCGCCGCCCCGGCGACCCTGTTCCACGAGAACTGGGGGTCGTAGACGCGCGGATCGCTGTTCAGATCGTTCACCTGCAGGGACGTGCCGCTCGGCCACTGCCACGTGAACGAGCCGATCGCCGAGCGCGCGCCGCGGTGGCCTACTGCGTTGACCGGCGTGACCGCCCACCAGTACTGGCCCGGATCAAGGCTGCCCTGCGGCGTGAGCGCCGTCCCAACCGTCTCGATCGGGGCCTTGGCGCTCCCGAGCACCAGGGTCGCGAGGTTGGGGTCAGCCGCCACGGTCACCACGTACTTGACCGCGTGCGGGACTGGCTCCCAGCGTAGGACGAGCGCGTCCGCCGGGAAGCTCACCGCGCCGCCGTCGGACGGTGCGAGGAGCGTCGGGCGGTTCGACCAGCGCTTCGTGAACGAGCGCCCGTGCGACCAGCGGCCGGCGTCGTCCTTGGCGCTCACGGCTCGAACGCGCCAGTAGTAGTCGCCGTCGGCGAGCGAGCGCGTCAGCGTGTAGGCCTTGTTGAGGGTCTCCACCGTGCGTCCGGTGATCACGGAGCGGAACCCGGAGTCCGCCGAGATCTGGACCTCATACCTGGCGGCGCGGCGCACGGAGTTCCACGTGAACACGGGCGCCGTCTGGACGTTCGCGTTGTCCGCGGGACCGGTCAAACGAGGCGCAGGCAGAGCGCGGGCGGCATCAGCCTCCGTGTTGGACCGGCTCGCCGCGAGCACCGTGATGGGCACACTCAGAGCGAGCGCTATCAGGACTATCACGCTCTTGAGCACTCAAGTCAGCCTGTCACTCCTCGCTCTGTTTGCGATGGGCCAACTGGACGATCATTCGTTCACCTGGATGAACGCTGCGCTGACGCTATAGCGTGCCGGGTCCATGCAGGCGGTCACCTTCCAGGCGCCCGGTGAGGTACGCGTCGAGGACCGGCCCGAGCCCGAGCTGCTCGAGCGCGACGACGCGATTGTGCGTGTCGAGACCACCGGTGTCTGCGGCTCGGACCTGCACATCTATCACGGGCGAGTCTCGATCGAGCGGGGCTTCACGCTCGGCCACGAGTTCGTCGGCACCGTGACGGCGGCGGGGGACGGGGTGACGCAAGTCGCCGAGGGCGACCGCGTGCTCGGCTGCTACTGCTCCGCCTGCGGCAACTGCTTCTTCTGCCGCCGCGGCGACTTCCACAAGTGCGACGAGGGACGCGTCTTCGGCCACGGCAGGACGCTCGGCTCGCTACAGGGCGCGCAGGCCGAGCTCGTGCTCGTGCCGCACGCGAACCTGACGCTTCGCCGCGTGCCTGAGGGGATGTCGGACGAGGTGGCGCTGTTCGCCGGCGACGTGATGGGGACGGGCTGGCACGCGGTGGACCAGGCGGAGCTGCGCCCCGGCGACAGCGTGGCCGTGCTCGGGCTGGGGCCGGTCGGCCTCTGCGCCGTCCAGGCCGCGAAGGCCGCGGGCGCCGCAAAGGTGATCGCCATCGACACCGTGGCGGACCGGCTGGCGCTGGCGGAGTCGTTCGGGGCGGAGGCCGTGCACCTGACCGACGGCGACCCGCGCGCGGCGGTGAAGGCGGCCACTGACGGGCGCGGCGTGGACGCGGCGATCGACGCCGTGGGCCACCCGGACGCGCTCGAGCTGGCCTGCCGGGTGGCGCGCAAGGCCGGCATCGTCTCGGCGATCGGCGTGTACGCCGAGCGCGTCGAGGTCCACATGGGGATCGTCTGGATCAAGGCGCTGACGCTGAAGACCGGGCACGCCAACGTGATCGGCCACGTGGACCGCGTCCTGGCGATGCTCGACGCCGGGGTGCTCGACCCGGGTCCGCTCGTGACCCACCACATGAAGCTCGAGGACGCAGCCGAGGCGTACGCCGTGTACGACAGGCGCGAGGCGCTCAAGATCGTGATGAAGCCGTGAGCGGGGAGGGCGAGGCGAACGTCGACCGCGGCACTGCGGCCCTCCTCACCCGCCGCCGCGAGATCCTCGCGCAGGGCGCCGACCCGATCGGGTGGAAGATCGGGTTCAACGTGCGCGCGACGCAGGAGCGGCTCGGGATCGACGCGCCGCTCGCCGGGTTCCTGACGACCGACAGCCTCGTCGAGGGGGATTGGGACGAATACCCCGTGATAGTGGAGAGCGAAGTCGCGCTCGAGGTCGGCCCGGACGGCCGCTCGATCGCCGCTCTCTTCCCCGCCCTCGAGATCGCCGACCCGCCGGACCTCGACTTGCCCGTGGAGCAGATCCTGGCGGGCAACATCTTCCACCGTGCCGTCGCCTTCGGACCCCGCGTCGAGACCCTGGAGCCCGGTGCCGCGCGCATCCTCGTGAACGGCGAGGAGCAGCACACGGTGCCGGCCGACCAGACCGGCGAGCGGCTCGAGGCGATGGTCGAGGCCGTCGCCGGGCGGCTGGCCGCCGCGGGCGAGGAGCTCAGGGCGGGCGACCGCATCATCACGGGGATCATCGCCCCGCCACACGAGGCCTCGCCGGGCGACACCGTACGCCTGGAACTCGACGCACTGGGGGGCGTGGAGCTGCGCTTCTCGTAGCATCAGCGGCATGAGCACCGACGCCGCAACGCTCCCGGACGCCCTCTCAGACGCCGCTCGCCGCTTCGCCGCCGGCCCTCACCGCTTCGTGATCGGCGGCGAGCGCCTCGAGGCCGCCGACGGGCGCACCTTCGAGACGCTCGACCCCGCGACCGGGCGCGCGATCGCCGACGTGCCGCACGCCGGGGCCGAGGACGTGAACCGCGCCGTGCGCGCGGCCCGCGAGGCGTTCGAGGACGGGCGCTGGTCCGGAATCGCGGCGGCGGAGCGGACCCGCGCGATGCTCGCGCTCGCCGACGCCGTGGACGCCCACGGCGACGAGCTGGCCGAGCTCGAGTCGCTCGACAACGGAAAGCCGGTGAAGCTGGCACGCCGTGTGGACGTGCCGCTCACCTCCGCGCACCTGCGCTACTTCGCCGGCTGGCCGACGCGCATCAACGGCGAGGTGCTCCCTGTCGCACAGCCGAACATGCACTGCTACACGCGCAAGGAGCCGGTCGGCGTCGCGGGGCAGATCATCCCCTGGAACTTCCCGCTGCTGATGGCGGCCTGGAAGGTGGCGCCCGCCCTGGCGGCGGGCTGCACGATCGTGCTGAAGCCGGCCGAGCAGACGCCGCTCACGGCGCTGCGCTTCGCCGAGCTCGCGCTCGAGGCCGGCCTCCCGGAGGGCGTTCTGAACGTGATCGCCGGGGGCGGCGAGACAGGCGCGGCGCTGGTGGACCACCCCGGCGTGGACAAGATCGCGTTCACGGGGTCGACGGCGGTCGGCCGCGAGATCGGCGAGAAGGCGGGCCGGGCGCTCAAGCGGGTCACGCTCGAGCTGGGCGGGAAGTCGCCGAACATCATCCTGCCGGACGCCGACCTGGAGGCCGCCGTGAAGGGCGCCTACCAGGCGATCTACTACAACACCGGCCAGGCCTGCAACGCGGGCTCGCGCCTGTTCGTGCACAGGGACCAGTACGACGACGTCCTGTCCGGGCTCGCCGAGGCCGCCGGCAAGGCGCGGCTCGGCCCTGGTCTCGACGAGGGCACGCAGATGGGCCCGCTCATCTCCGCCGAGCAGGAGGAGCGCGTGCGCGGCTACATCGCGTCGGGCAAGTCGGAGGGGGCCGAGCTCGTGACGGGCGGGAACGCGCGCGACGGCGAGGGCTTCTTCGTGGAGCCGACGCTGTTCAGCGCGACCGACGACGACCTCACGATCGCGCGCGAGGAGATCTTCGGGCCGGTGCTCGTGGCGCTCCCGTACGACTCGATCGAGGAGGTCGCGCGGCGCGCGAACGACACGGAGTACGGGCTCGCGGCAGGCGTGTGGACGCGCGACATCGCGGCTGCGCACAAGCTGGCCGCCCTGCTGCGCGCGGGCGACATCTGGATCAACACCTGGAGCGCCGGCGACCCGGCGGCGCCCTTCGGCGGCTTCAAGGCCTCCGGCGTGGGGCGCGAGCACGGCCGCTTGGGGCTCGAGGCGTACCTGGAGAACAAGACGGTCTGGGTCAACCTGGGCTAACCCTCAAGGGGTCTGACCCCTTGAGGGTTAGCGTTTGCCGAGCCGGTACACCGGGCCGTTCAGCGATACCGCGTAGACGCGCCCGCGGCCGTCCTCGCCGAACGAGACGAGGCTGTTCACCTTCAGGCGCGTCGCCCGTGAGACGGCGTCCGGGCGGCGCAGGTGCGCGAGTCGCAGGGTGCCGTCGCAGTAGTCGCCGTAGATGTAGCGGCCGGTCCAGCCGCGGCCCAGCGCGGGGTCCCGGATCACGTAGCCGCCGGTGATCGAGCAGAAGCCCGAGGCGTGGGTGTGCTGGAGCACCGGCTGGAGGCTGCCGGGGGCGCCTCCTGCCTCATAGCGTTGCCGGCCCTCGAAGGCGTCCCAGCCGAAGTTGTAGCCGCCCCGCGGCTGGTGGCCGCCCGAGCGGCCCGGCACGAAGTCGATCTCCTCGATCTCGTCCTGGCCGACGTCGCCGATGACAAGACTTCCCCTGCGCCGGTCGAACGAGTAGCGATACGGGTTCCGCAGGCCGTACGCGTAGATCTCCGGCCGGGCGCCCGCGCGGTCGCGGAACGGGTTGTCCGGCGGGATCGAGTAGCCGCCGCCGGGGCGCGGGTCGATCCGGATCAGCTTCCCGAGCATGCGCCCGAGGTTCTGCGCGTTCTCGTCCGGATCGCCGCCCCCGCCGCCGTCGCCGAAGCCCGCGTAGAGCATCCCGTCGAGACCCACCTGAAGCTGGCCGCCCTTGTGGTTGAAGCGGTGGTGGGGCACGCGCAGCACCGAGCGGCGCGAGCCCGGATCGGCCTTGTTCGGATTGCCGGACGCGGTGCGGAACTGGTCGATCTGGATGAAGCCCTCGCGGTCCGTGTAGTAGACCCAGAACCGGTGCGAGCTCGCGTAGTCCTGTGCGAAGGCCATCGAGAGGAAGCCGCTCTCGCCGCCGGTCGTGACACGGTTCGAGATGTCCAGGAAGGGCCGCTCGAGCACGTGGCCGCGCCGCACGATCCGGATCCTGCCCTCCCGCTCGACCACGAAGCGGCGACGGTCGCCCCGCGGCGCCGCGACGTAGGTGGGCTGGTCGAAGCGCCCGAGCAGAAGGAGCCGCACGTGGCCGCGCGCCGCGGGCTGGGCCGGGTGCTCCCACGTGGACGTCCCGTTCGGCGGCGGCTCCGCGGCCGGCCTGGTGGCCATCGTGCGGTCGGCGTCGTCGCCGTTGCAGCCCGCGAGGGCCACCCCCGCCAGCCCGAGCAGCGCGTATCTCCGGAGCCCCACGCCGCTCCAGTATGGCAACGCTAACCTTCAGCCCGTTCGGGCTGTGGCGCAGCCTGGTAGCGCGCTCCGTTCGGGTCGGAGAGGTCGCTGGTTCAAATCCAGTCAGCCCGATCACAGACCCCGCTCGCATAGCCCCGCACGGCCCAGAGTACGCGGCGTGCGGGGCTATTCTGGGTCGCAGCAGCCCCTTGATCATGGGGTGGCGCCGGATGTAGTTGCTGACTCGCTCCATGGCTGCGTTTCGGTCCGATTTCAGCGTGACGCGGCGGGGCTCATCTTCATCCGGACGATGCTGCCGTCCGGCGATGAGCGCACCTGGACCAGGTCGCAGACCAGGTTGACGAGCCGGATGCCGTGGCCGCCGACCTGGCCGACCGCGGGTTCCAGGCGGCCGATCAGCGGGTGGAGGATCCGGCCGTGGTCGCGGACCTCGGAGACCAGGCCGTCGGGCTCGTCCCAGATCCGGAGCGTCCCGTCCTCGCGCGCGTGGTGGAGGCTGTTCGACAGGATCTCATTGACCGCGAGGACGAGGTCGTCAGCGCGCTGGCCGAGGCCGGCCTCCAGCGCGCGCCGGCGCACCATGGCGCGAGCCTCGCGCAATCCGCCCACCGTGACGCTCTGCTCGAACGCGTCGGCAGGGGGCTCGGACAGCGGCTCGGAGAACTTCGCGGCGACCTTCTCGATGCCGCAGTAGTCGCCGCAGGGCTCCGGATCGCCGGACTCTGAGGTGATCGGGTGGCTCCGCCGCGCCTCCGCAATCACCTCGGCGGGCAGCGCGGCGGTGTCGTACGGGCAGACGAGCCGGAACGAGTCGGCGGCGGCGAACGCCAGGTTGATCAGCGACTCGTGCAGCTGGCACTCCTCCAGCTCATCCGGCAAGCGGTCGGCCCAGATCGGCTCGCCGATGCCGCGCATCCCGCCGCTGCCTCCCGCGCTCGCATGCGCGGCCACGAAGCGCGCCCACTCGGGGATGATGCGGGCCGGGTTGCGGCCGACCACCTCCATGTCGGCGAAGTGCACCTCGTCCGCCCGCTCGCCCAGCGCCTGCCGCAGGAGCTCGAGCTTCCTCGACCCGACCATCACGAGGACCGGTTCGTCCCGCTCGAGCCCTGCCTCGACGAAGTCGCGGCAGCGCTCGGCGAACTGGCCGTCGCCGGCGTAGAAGAGGGCCTCGTGCTGAAAGGTCGTGGGTTGGGTCAGGGGGGCGCCCACTACCGCATGTTCTACCCGGCCACGGCGTTGTAGTACCGCACTGCAAGGCCGGTCAGCAACGTCTCGAAGCAGGACTCGAGCGTCATCTCGTGCTCCTCGGCGTAGGAGCGCAGGCCGGCAGCCGCGATCGCGTCGGACTCCGCGATCACCTCGTCGACCAGATCCGGGTGCTGATCGGAGAAGAAAGCCCCCATCGAGTAGAGGCTCGTGTCCATCAGCGACTCGAGGAAAGGATCGTCCCCGACGCTCGCCAGGGTGCGCTTCGGCGCCACGGCGGGCAGGTTACCCGGCAGGAGCGCTACGGCAGGGCGTTCTGGAGGTTGCCGGACAGGTCGCCGGTCACGTCCCCAGTGCCCGGTACCTGGACCGGCGGTAGGTCGACCCCCCCGCGCAGCGGCTCCGACGGCAGGCTCACGCCGGGCAGGTCGGCGTCCGGGAGCTGGATCCGCGGAGACGACGTCGAGGTCGACGTGTCGGGGAGCTTCGGGACCGCGTCGCCGGGGGCGAGCGGCGTGGAGCTCGTGGATCCGCCGGCCGGGGCCTGCGGGCCCCCGCTGGAATCGCCGCTCAGCGTGTCGGTCGCGCCCGAACCGCCGGCGCGGCCCCCTGTCGGGCCGCCGCTCCGTCCGGACGCCCGGCGCGATCCGTCGCGCTCCCCGTCCGCGGCGGGCTTGGCCTTACCGCGCTGCGATTCCCCTTTCACCGCCGCGGGATGCTCGGCCGCGGGACGGCTCTCCCCGGCCGTCTCGCGGTCCCCCCGGAGCGCCCCGCTTTCGAGCGCCACTCCCCCTCCGCCGACCAGCGCGGCGACGGCCACCAGAGCCGCGGCGCGTTCGGCGAGCGGGGCCGAGTTTGCGCCCGTCGACCAGAGCCCTGCAATCCCGCCGCCGTCGCCGGAGCGGCGGAAGAGCCACGGGATCGGCAGCAGAGCGGCGGCCTTGCGCCGCAGCGTGCCGAGCGTGGTGAGCGGCTCGATCCCGAGCTCGCGCGCGCGCCTGCGGCAGTCGTGGCAGCGCCTGGCGTGACGCGCCAGGCGGTGCTCCTCTGAGCCGCGCTGGGTGCCCGCCGCCATGCGCGCCATCGTGGCCCGCATCGCCTCGCAGCGGCGCCCCTCGGAGAGCTCGGTGTACTCGCTCTCGAGCCGGCGGCGCGCGCGGAACAGCGCGCTCTCGACCGCCGGCCTGGTCAGGTCGAGCTTCTGGCCGATCTCGCGGTAGGACATCCCCTCGAGCTCGCGCATCACGAGCACGCGCGTGTGGACGTCCGACAGCTCGTCGAAGGCGCCCTGGAGGTGGGTCAGCCGCTCTTTCGTGACGAGCGCCGCGTCGGGGCCGCCGTCGAGGCCGACCATCCGGGTTCGGTCCGACGCCCGCAGCCCCTCCTCTGCGTCCATCGAGACCTCGACCGCGTGACTGTTGCGCCGGTACGAATCGATCGCCGCGTTGCGGGCGATCTGGTAGATCCACGGCTTGAAGTTGATCTCGCAGTCCGTCGCCCGCATCCGGCGCAGCGCCGACATGAACGCCTCCTGGGCCACGTCCTCGCAGCGGGCCTCGTCGCGCAGCATGTGGCACACGAACGAGGAGATGCGGCCGTGGTAGCGGCGATAGAGCTCCTCGAACGCTGAATCGTCTCCGTCGCGAACGCCGGCTACGAGGTCGGCGTCAGCGGCCTCGGTTCCTGCTGTGGCGATCAAATATGCATCCCTGCAAGGGGTTACCTGCGTCCCGCGAACGTACCCGTATTAAGCGGATTCTAAATATGGTCCCGCACAAATGACGCAGCTGACCGAGGTCATCTCGTACCTGGACGAATTGCTGGCCATTACCGCATTTCAGGACTATGGCCCGAATGGGTTACAGGTCCCGGGAGCGGACGAGGTTAGCGGCGTCGTCACGGGCGTGTCGGCGCACCGGGAGCTGTTCGAGCGCGCGGCCGCGCTCGGGGCGCAGCTCGTGGTCGCCCACCACGGGCTCTTCTGGGACTTCCACCCGCGCAAGCTGTCGCTCCCGATGAGGGAGCGCCTGCGCGTCCTGTTCGACAACGACATCTCGCTCGCGGCCTACCACCTGCCGCTCGACGCCCACCCCGAGGTGGGCAACAACGCTCTGATCTGCGCGGCGCTCGGGCTCGAGCGCGGAGAGGGATTCAGCGAGCGCGGCGGGCGGAGCATCGGGTTCGTGGGCCGCTCGGCGGACGGAGTCCCGTTCGACGAGCTCCGCGCGCGCTGCACCGCCGCCTTCGGCCAGGAGCCGTTCGCGTGGGATGCCGGGCCCGAGCTCGTCCGCAGCATCGGGATCGTCTCGGGAGCCGCGGCGTCGAGCTTCGGGGAGGCGATCGCGCTCGGGCTCGACGCGTTCCTCACGGGCGAGCCCGCGGAGCACACGATGGCCGACGCCCGAGAGAGCGGCACGCACTTCATCGCGGCGGGCCACTACGCCACGGAGACGTTCGGGGTGCGCCGGCTCGGCGAGCTCCTCGCGGAGCGCTTCGGCGTGGAGCACCGCTTCGTCGAGGCTCCGAACCCGATCTAAGTCCGCAGTTTGCGGACTCTTGGTTGCGCCGACCGGCACAATCGTTAACCTCAAGTACACGCTGTGCAAGCCACGAGGAGGACTTAGATACATGGCGATCCACCTGACGCCCACCGAGCTCGGCCGCGAGGCTGGCATGCACCGCAGGGAAGTCATCTCGCGGTGTATGGAGATGGGCGTTCCGATCTTCCAGGGACGGATCGACAAGACGCTGTTCATCTCGAGCCTCAAGGAGGCGAACCAGAAGCGGGAGCTCGCCAAGGCGTAGCTCCGGGAGTCGGCCTTAGGGCAAGCACCAGGCGGTGCCCGGTGCGCAGCCACCGCCTAGACTCCCGCGCATGGAAGCAGTCACGGCCGGCGCGACCGGCGCTCAAGGCACCGGCTCGAAGACGATCGCCGACCTGCTGCCGCTCGCGGTAAGGAAGTACGGCGACAAGCCCGCCCAGCGCTACAAGGTGGGCGACGACTGGCTCGACGCCTCGTACAACGAGCTCGGCGAGGCGGTCAGGGAGGTCGCGCTCGGGCTCGTCGACCTGGGCGTCCAGCCCGGCGACAAGGTCTCGATCCTCGCCCACACGCGTCCCGAGTGGACGCACGCCTGCTTCGGCATCCTCACCGCCGGCGGCGTGCTCGTCACGATCTACCAGACGAACTCGCCCGAGGAGTGCCAGTACGTGCTGGAGCACTCGGACTCGCGCGCGATCTTCGTCGAGGACGGGAATCAGCTCGCGAAGATCCGCGAGGTCGAGGACCGCTGCCCGGAGCTTCAGCACATCGTGGTCATGGACCCGGGGGACGCGGAGCCGGGCGACGCGCTGACGCTCGACCAGCTGCGCGAGCGCGGCCGCGGCCGTGACGAGTCCGAATGGGAGTCGCGCTACCAGGCCGTCACGCCCGATGACATCTGCCTCTACATCTACACCTCCGGCACGACCGGCCCGCCGAAGGGCTGCGTTCTGTCGCACGCGAACTACAGGGCGATCACCGACGCCGTGGTCGCGGACACCCCACTGGCAGAGGGCGAATCGTCCTACCTCTTCCTCCCGCTCGCCCACGCGTTCGCGATCCTGATCCAGTTCGCCACGTTCGAGCTCGGCGCGGCGCTCGCGTACTGGTCGCGCGACCCGAAACTGATCATCGCGGACATCACGCAGGTGAACCCGAGCTTCTTCCCGTCGGTGCCGCGGATGTTCGAGAAGATCTACACGCTCGCCACCTCGCAGATCGAGGACAAGGAGGGCCTCCGCAAGGCGGTGGAGGTCGGCGTGAAGGTCCGCATGCTGCGCGAGGCCGGCGAGGAGGTCCCGGACGAGCTCCAGGCCGCCTTCGATCAGGCGGAGGAGAAGCTCTTCAAGAACGTGCGCGGCCTGTTCGGCACGAACATGCGCGAGTGCGTGACCGGCGCCGCGCCGATCGCCCAGGAGATCCTCGAGTTCTTCTACGCCTCGGGCGTGCCGGTGATGGAGGGCTACGGGATGACCGAGACCTCCACGAGCGCGACGGTCAACCGGCCCGAGGGCAACAACTTCCGCTTCGGCTCCGTCGGCAAGGCGCAGAAGGGCGTGGAGCTCCGGATCGCCGACGACGGCGAGGTGCTCATCAAGGGGCCGAACATCTTCAAGGGCTACTACAAGAACGAGGACGCCACGAGGGAGACGCTCGAGGACGACTGGCTCCACACCGGCGACCTCGGCCGGCTCGACGAGGACGGCTACCTCTATATCACCGGGCGCAAGAAGGACATCATCATCACCGCGGGCGGCAAGAACATCACGCCGGCGAACCTCGAGAACGGCCTCAAGCAGAACCGCTGGATCTCGCAGGCGGTGGTGATCGGCGACCGGCGGCCGTACCTGGTCGCGCTGCTCACGCTCGACCCGGAGGAGGCGCCGGCGCTGGCCGAGCAGCTAGGGCTCGAGGACGCGTCGCTGCCTGCGCTCGCCGAGTCGGAGGAGATCCGCGCCGAGCTGCAGACCGCGGTCGACGACGTGAACTCGCACGTCGGGCCGGTGGAGCAGATCAAGCGATTTGCGATCCTCGACCACGACCTCTCGCAGGAGACCGGCGAGCTCACGCCGACGCTGAAGGTGAAGCGGAACGTCGTGCACGAGAAGTTCGCGGACGTGGTCGACCGCGTCTACGCAGCCCCCCGCTAGCTAGCCTCTCCGAGGTTGGCCAGCAACGACCCGACCGACACCGGCGGCCTCTTCATCGGTCGGCGCCCAGGCACGGCGCCGGTGCGCTACCGCGAGGTCGAGCCCAGGTCGCAGCGGCGCAAGCGGGCCGACGGGCTGCTGGCCCATGGCCTCCTGGCCATCGAGCTGCTGCTGTGCCTGACACTGTTCGGGCCGCAGCCGCTCGGGTGGCTCTGGGTCGGCTCGCAGGTCGACTACCTGACCGGCTACGTGACGGCCGGGATCGGGACGATCATGCTCGGCTGCCTCGCGTCGCTGATGCTGACGATGGCGCTGGCGAAGCGCGTGGACCACGCCTGGAAGCTCGTGCGGCGGGCGGCGGGGCACCGGCAGGAGCGCGGCGCGCTCGAGCGCATCTTCGCCTCGAGCGTGGGGATCGCCCTGGTCGTGTTCGCCTTCTGGTTCTTCGTGATCCAGGGGCCGGGGCCGACCCTCGCGCCCGGCTCCTAGCGTGGGCTTCCGCGACTACTACAGGCAGTTCGACGACATCGACGAGGCGGCACTGAACGTGGAGCGGCGCGAGCGGCGCCGCCAGGAGAAGCAGGCCGCGCTCGAGCGCGCCCCGGATATCGACCTGTCGGGCACGGAGTGGCCCGACCTGCCCCACTCCGAGATCGTGAACGCGGCGATCGCGCGCGCCCGCGGCTTCGTGCAGCGCTACCCCGACCGCCATGCGACCGCCGTCCGCCGCCTGCTGGGCGATCGCCACGGGCTGTCTCCGGACCAGATCGCGCTCGGTAACGGAGCGGCCGAGCTGCTCCAGTCGGCGGCGCTGGCCCTGCTGTCCGAGGGCGATGAGCTGGTGATGCCCTGGCCGTCGTATCCGCTGTTTCCGCTCATGGCGGCGCACGCGAGGGCCATTCCCGTCCCCGTCACCGACGGCCCGCTCACGGACGCCGCAGGCGACCGTACGAAGGCCGTCGTCATCTGCAACCCGAACGACCCGACGGGGTCGTACCTGCCGTCCGGCGAGCTGCGCGAGGTCCTCAGCGCCCTGCCCGAGGATCTACCAGTCCTGGTGGACGAGGCCTTGATCCATTTCCAGGACACTGAGGACCTGGACGCCTGCCTGCGGTTGGTGGACGAGTTCCCGCGGCTCCTGGTGGTCAGGACGTTCTCGAAGATCTACGGCCTGTCGGGGCTCCGAGCGGGCTACGCGGTGAGCTCGGACTCCCACCTGCTGGCCGCCGTCGCGCCCGTGCTGGGCATCAACGAGATGACCCAGGCGGCCGTGGAGTACGCGCTCCGCAGGGGAGACGCCGAGGTCGACCGCCGCCGTCAGGCGGTCGCGCGGGAGCGGCAGGTACTGACCGAGCAGCTGCGCGAGCTGGGCGCCGATGTCACCGACAGCCAGGCGAACTTCCTCTGGATCCGCGTGCGCGAGCTGAGTGGCGACCAGCTCGCGAACGGACTGCGCCAGCAGGGAGTGATCGTCGCCCCAGGCGGGCCACTCGGAGAGGACCATCACATCCGAGCGGCCGTCCGTGACGAGGCGGCGTCGAACCGCCTCCTGCGGGCGATCGAGAACGTGCTCTAGACCGGCACGGGCGCGGGCCGCGGCTCCTCCGGCACCGGGGGCTCGCTGGGCGGAGGCGGCGGCGCGTCTCCCTCACCTCCGATCCGCGGCAGCCACTCGAGCCAGCTCGGCAGGTACCAGTTCCAGTCGCCGAGCAGCTTCATTGCCGCCGGCAGCAGCACGCCGCGGATGATCGTCGCGTCGATCAGGACCGCAACCGCAAGGCCCAGCCCCAGCTCCTTGAAGTCGATGAAGCTGAGCGTGACGAACACGAGGAACACCCCCACCATCACCGCGGCGGCGCTCGTAACCGTGCCGGCGGTCGTCGCGATGCCCTGCTTCACCGCCTCGTCGGTCGACATACCCCGGTCGTACAGCTCTCTGACTCGGGACAGGATGAAGACGTGGTAGTCCATCGAAAGCCCGAACAGCACGACGAACAGGAACAGCGGCAGCCAGTTCGTGACACCGCCGTTCGAGGTGAACCCCAGCAGGCTCTCGCCGTTGCCGTTCTGGAACACCAGCACGAGCACGCCGTAGGCGGCGCCCACCGACAGCAGGTTCAGCAGGATCGCCTTGATCGGGATCACGATCGACCGGAACGTGACGAGCATCAGCAGGAACGCCAGGCCGAACACGAACGCGAAGATCAGCGGCAGCCGGCTGCTCAGGTTGCTGCTGAAGTCCGCCGAGGAGGCGGCATCTCCGGTCACGTTGACCGTCGCCCCGTCGACCGCGCCCACCGTGGCGGGGACGATGTCATCGCGGAGCTTGTTGAGCGCATCGAGCGATGCCTGGTCGGTCCCGGTGCCGATCGTGGGGATGTTGATCTGGGCAACGGTGTCGTCCTTGCTCTCGATGAGCTCGGTGCCGGGCTTGAACAGGCCCGGGAACCTGTCCACCCGGTCGGTGAGCTCCGCAATCGCGGTCGTCGGGGCTCCGGCTCGGACGTTGGGAACCTCCATCACAACGGTGGCGGTCACGCCCTCGGCCGGGAAGATCTTCTTCACCTTGTTGTAGGTCTTGATCACCGGGAGGTCCCCCGGCAACTCGCTCACGTCGGCGTTCACGCTCTTCATGCCGAGCGCCGGGACGGCGAGCGCCACGAGCAGTCCGCCCGCGAGCACGATCGCAATGCCCGGGCGGCGCATGACGGCTCCGGTGAGCGAGGACCAGAAGCCGGACTCGCCGGCCCCGCGGCGACTGCGCTGGAGCAGCGGCACGCGCCCCTTCTCGACCCGGTCTCCGAGCCAGCTGAGCATGGCCGGAAGGACAGTGAGCGATGCGAACACCGCCACGGCGACGACGAGGATCGTGCCCATGCCGAATGAGATGAACGTCTTGTCGGCGCTGATGAACATGCCGGCCATCGCCACGATCACGGTCGCCCCTGAGATCAGCACGGCGCGGCCCGATGTGGCGGCGGCCGCCTCGAGCGACGCGCTCTCACTGCGCCCTGCGGCGCGTTCCTCCCGCTCCCGCTTGAGATAGAAGAGCGAGTAGTCCACACCCACCGCGAGCCCTATCAGCAGGATCACCGCCGACAGGTTGCTGTCGATCGGGAGGATCTGGCTCGGGATGTTCACGAGGCCGAGCGTGGCCAGGACGGCGCTTAGCCCGATCCACAGCGGCACTCCCGCCGCCACCAGCGTCCCGAAGGTCAGCATGAGCAGGATCAGCGTGACGGGCAGGGACAGCAGGCCGGCGCTCTTGAGGTCGTCGCCAATAGTGTCGTTGATCGCCTTGTTCGCGCTCGCGTCGCCGAACTGCTCGACGGCGAGGTCGGGGTGGCGCTTCTGGGCCGCCGCGACCGCGGCGAGAACCGGGTCGATCCGGTCACTGGCCTCGGTCGAGTCGCCCGCCACGTCGAAGTCCACGAGGGCCGCGTGGCCGTCCTTGGATACAGCGCTCTCCCCCTGGAGCGGGGACTTCACGTTCTGGACGTACGGGACCTTAGGCAGGCTCCGCGTCACGTCCTGGACCGCCGCCTTGAACTGCGGGTCCTCGATGGTGAGCTTGTCGCTCTGGATCAACACGACCTCCGACTGAGGACGAAGCCCGACGCGGTCGAGCGCCACCTCTGCGTCGTGCGACTCGCCGTTGAAGTTGTCGAGGTCGGAGATCAGGTTCGGCCCCACCGCGTTACCGATGGCGAAAGCCAGGATCACGAACGCCAGCCAGCCCCAGAAGGCCTTCTTGCGGTGCCTGCTGCTCCAGCGCGCCATCCGAGCCGCCAGGTTGTGTGAGGCGGGGTGCGAGTCCATTCGCTTCCTTTGTTTGTGATGCTCAGGCGGTGACGCCTGCGGGCACTTCGAACCAGACACAGGTGCCGGCTGGAGCGGGGCAGACGCCCCAGCGCTCTGCGATCTGATCGACCAGGAAGAGGCCCCAGCCGCCGGACGAGTCGCCGCTCTCAGGCGGCGTCGCCAACTCGAAGTCGGTCCCTGGGTCCACGACCTCCACGCGAATCCGGCCGTCTCGCCGCCGGAACTCGACCCGGATGGGCCTGTCGGTTGCCGCGCCTCCGTGGAGCACGGCGTTGGTCACGAGCTCGGTCACGAGCAGGGAGAGGTCGTCCCGCAAGGACGGCGAGAGCGTGGGATCGCCCTCGGCAAGCGCGCGCCGGGCCGCGCCGGCCGCCTCTACGTCTCCGCTGAGGACAACTTCGAATCCCGTCCTCATCGACGCACGACCACCGCAAGCGGAGCAAGCGAGGCAATCCAGCACTCGCGCAGCTCGATGTACTCATCCGGCAGCCCGCCGGCGAGGTCCTCCGCCTCCGAGAGCGATTCGAGCGCGTACTCGAGGTGCCCTGCGAGGTCGTGGGCCTCGGCTTGATCGAACGCGGCCTCTATCCGCGCCTCGATGGCCGCCTCACGGGCAACGTCCGTATCCGACAGCGACATGCTCGGCTCCTGCCAACTTAGGGGGCCGCCGACCTGAATAGGTCGGCCGTTCTGGCCGACCGGGCGCTGGGGCCGGATAACGCGCTCGCCGGGGGCGTGAGGCGGAACGCACGCGGAGACTACCACCATGTCGAACCCGCCGTGGACTCGGGTAGTCCTAGAGGGAATGACGGGACGCGAGACAGAGCATCTTCGCGTGCTGATCGCCAACGAACGGCGCGATCGGCTCGCTCTCGTTGCGCCGATCGTCGCCCAGCTGGGACACGAGGTGATCGCGCGCGAGATCGAGGTCGACGAGGTCGGGCCCGTTACGGCGAGGGAGCGCCCCGATGTCGCCCTGGTGGGGCTCGGCGAGAGCTCCCAGCACGCGCTCGAGCTCATCGAGAAGATCGTCCAGGAGGCCTTCTGCCCGGTCACCCTGCTCATCCACGAGCCGAACCCGAGCTTTGTCCGCGAGGCCTCCCGGCGGGGCATCTTCGCCTACATCACCGACGGCGACTCCGAGGACGACCCGACGGAGTGGCAGAGCTCGATCGACATCGTGCTGCGCCGCTTCGCCGAATACCACGACCTCCAGGGAGCGTTCGGACGGCGCGCGATCACCGAGCGCGCGAAGGGGATCCTGATGGAGCGCCACTCGGTAGACGAGGACGCCGCCTTCGAGCTGCTGCGGTCGCACGCCCGGACGAGCAACCGCAAGCTCATCGACATCGCCGGCGCGGTTGTGGACGGACAGCCGCTGCTACCCAAAGCGGCCGGCTAGGCCTGACCCGACTGGCGCAGCAGCGCGCCGGTCGTCTGCTCCAGGATGCGCCGCCAAGCGGCGGTCTTCTCGCGCTCCTCGGCGACCTTCCTCACGACCTTGCGGACGCGGGTCGCCGAGATGTCGATTCCGTGCTTCGCGCAGGTGGCCTTCAGCTCGTCGTACTCCTGCGCGAGCTTCAGCGTCACCGACTCGAAGCCGTGGCGGGCGATCTCGACGCGCCGGGTGAAGTTGAGGATGTTCGTCTCGAACATCAGCTCGTCGTTCGGGTCGGGCTCGATCAGGATGATGTCCACGCCCGGGTACTTCTCGCGCCAGTGCCCGACCGCCTCGTGTAGGCGCTGGTGGGCCAGCAGCTTGAAGGCCTGGTAGCCGATCTGGGGGAAGCCCATGTCCGCGACTCGGCGCACGCGGCTCCCGAGCATCGTCGGGATCACCTTCTGGAAGTCGTTCACGTACGGGACCAGAGGGTTCACCACGATCACGAACTTCGCGCCCGCCTCGACGGCGATGTCCACGTTCGTGGTCGAGCGGAGGCCGCCGTCCACCAGGTGGCGGCCCTTGATCTCGACCGGCTTGTAGACCATCGGAAGGGCGGACGAGGCCGCCACCGCGCGCGAGATCGGCACGTCGTCCCAGTCGGGGCCGCCCATCACGATCCGCTCGCAGGTGTCGAGGTCGGTCGCGGTGAGGAAGAGCTCGTGCTCGAGCAGGCGGAAGTCGTTCACGCGGTCGGGGTCGCCCAGCACCGACTCGAGGTACTCCTGGATCCCGCTGCCGTCGTAGAGCCCTGACGGCATCGCCTCGGCGATGCCCACGGCGAGGTCGATCAGGGACGTCGAGCGGATCTGGCCGAGGAAGGTGCGAGCGAGGCCCAGCATCTTGAGCGGCATGAGGGCGCCCGCCCGCGCGAATTCGAGCGCGTTCGGGCGCATGAGCATGCTGCGGTCCACGTCCTTGAACGGCGTCGGCACCTGCTGGTTGACCACCCGCATCATCTCCTCGGGGGTCACGCCGTTCGCCGTGAGCGCGGCCACGAACGAGCCGGCACTCGTTCCGACGTAGACGTCGAACTGGTTGACCGTCCGGTTCACCGCCAGCAGATCGAGCGCCCGCAGGGCGCCGATCTCGTAGACGCCGCCCGTGAAGCCGCCGCCTCCCAGCACCAGGGCGGTGCGCGAGCGGCGGGGACGGCGCCGCTTCGGCTTTCCAACGGTCTTGCGGTCCTTCTGGGACGGCTTCTCGAGCCGGACTACCTCACCCATGGGCCGAGAGTATGACCGCTCCGGCGCCGCCGCTAGCGTGTTCTCCGCCCTTGATGCGCCGTACCAGCCTGCTCGTCATCGCCCTGCTCGCCCTCCTGCCCGCGGCCGCGGCCGCCCAGGACCGGGCCCTGATGGTGAAGCGCCTGACCACGCAGATGGGCTTCGCTGGGGCGTATGCGGGGGCGTACGTGGCCGACGTGAGCGGTCCAATGCCCCGGCCCGTCTTTCGCTGGCGCGAGCACAGGGCGCGGATCCTGGCCTCGAACACGAAGCTGTTCACCACCACCGCCGCGCTGGCCCGCTTCGGGACCGACGCCACGCTCGGCACCGAGGTGCTCGGCACCGGTGAGCTCGACGCGGAGGGCGTCTACCGCGGGAGCCTCTACCTGCGCGGCGGCGGCGACCCGACCTTCGGCAGCCGCCGCTTCACCGAGCGCTCGTACGGCGGCGGCGCGACCGTGCAGGACCTCGCGGAGCTGCTCGACGAGGCCGGCATCCAGCGCGTGACCGGACGCGTGTACGGAGATGAGTCGGCCTTCGACTCGCTGCGCGGCGGGCCGGACTCGGGGTATGGCGTGTCGGTCTGGGTCGGGCCGCTGAGCGCCCTGTCCTACAACCGCGGGCTGTTCACGGAGGGCGGACGCGGCTTCCAGGCGAATCCGCCGGCCTTCGCGGCCGCCCGCCTCGACGACGCGCTCGAGGCGCGCCGGATCCCGGTGCGGCTGAGGCCGCGCGCCGGGACGACGCCCGAGGGAGCGGCGGTGCTGGCGAGCGTCGACTCGCCGCCGGTGGAGCGCCTGATCCGGCTCACCAACAAGCCGTCCGACAACTTCTTCGCCGAGACGCTCCTGAAGGACCTCGCACGCCAGGCGGGCGGCGCCGGGACGACGGCGCGCGGCACCCGGGTGGCGACCTCGTTCGCGCGCAGCCTCGGCGCACGCCCACGGCTCGTGGACGGGTCCGGTCTCTCGCGCGGCAACCGCGCGTCGCCCTTCAGCATCGTGCGCCTTCTGACAGCGATGCACGGGCGCGACGACTTCGACCCGTTCGTCGACTCGCTGCCGATCGCCGGCCGCGACGGAACGCTGTTCGACCGCATGCGCCGCGGGCCGGCGAGGGCGCGCTGCGTCGGCAAGACCGGGACGCTCTCCAACGTCAGCACGCTGTCGGGCTACTGCGAGGCGTTCAGCGGCGACGACTACGCCTACTCGATCCTGATGAACGGCGTCTACCCGACCGGCGCGCGCCGTCTCCAGGACCGGATGCTCCAGGCGATTGCGAAGTACGGCTAGGGCGACGCGGCGGCTAGGCGGCCTCGGCGAACTCGCCGACCTGCGCGAGCCAGTCGGACATCTCGGGGAGGTCGAACATCTCACTCGCGGCGGCCTCGGCGTGCTCGCGGCTGTCCCAGAAGCCGAGCTGCAGCCAGCTCCCGTCGCCGACGCACATCACCTGGAGCTTCCGCAGCCCCGGGTAGCGGCTGCGAAGCGCCCTGACGAGCGGTGCGCCGCGGCGGACCAGCGCGGCCACGTGCTTCGGGTGCGCCCGAAAATAGGCTAGTTCCAGCACATACACACCTGGTTGATCCCCGCGCCGCCGGAAGAAAAACCCAACAAGGCGTCAGCGCAGCAGCGCCAGCAGGCCGTCCTCGTCGAGGACCTCCGTGCCGATCTCCTGCGCCTTCGTGAGCTTCGTGCCGGGATCGGCCCCGGCCACGAGGTAGTTAGTCTTCTTCGAGACCGAGCCGGTGACCTTGCCGCCGGCCGTCTCGATCCGCTGCGTGGCGTCCTCGCGGGTCAGGTTCGGGAGGGTGCCGGTGAGCACGAGCGTCTTGCCGGCGAGCGGCCCCTCGGCGGGCGCCGCGGGGCCCTCCTCCTCCATCCTCAGGCCGTACTTCCGGAATCGGTCGATCAGCTCGCGGGTCCGGTCCTCCGCGAGCGTCTCGACGATGGTGCGGGCCATGATCGGTCCGATTCCCTCGACCTGGACGAGCTCGTCCTCGGTTGCATCGAGGAGCGCGTCCATCGAGCGGAGCCGGCGTGCGAGATTCCGCGCGTTCACGTAACCGACGCCGGGAATTCCGAGCCCGTAGAGCACCCGCTCGAACGGCTGCTGCTTCGACGCCTCGAGTGACCGGACCAGGTTGCTTGCCGATACCTCGCCGAAGCCTTCCAGTTGTGAGAGTTGGTCCGTTGTGAGGGAGTAGAGGTCAGCCGAGTCGCTGATCAGCCCCTCGGAGAGGAAGCGGCGAACGTTCTCCTCCCCCAGCCCGTCGATGTCCATCGCGCCCACGAAGTGCTTCACCGCCTGGAAGACCTGTCCCGGGCAGCCCGCCCTGTTCGGGCAGATCGTCCAGACGCTGCCCTCGGGCTTGATCGTCGGCGTGCCGCAGGCAGGGCACTCGGAAGGCGGGTCGGGCGGCGGCTTCCGGTTCTTCGCCCCCTGCGCCTTCGAGGTCGGCGACACCACCTGCGGGATCACGTCGCCGGCCCTCATGACGATCACCTCGTCGCCGTCGCGCACGTCCTTGCGGCGCAGGTCCTCCTCGTTGTGGAGCGTCGCGAGCTTCACGATCACGCCCGACACCTGCACCGGCTCCAGCACGGCGAACGGGACCATGTGGCCCGTGCGGCCGACGTTCCAGGCAACGCTCTTCAGCGTGGTCGTGGCCGTCGTGGGCGGGAACTTCCAGGCGATCGCCCCGCGCGGCTCGCGGCCGACGACGCCGAGCTGCCGCTGCAGGTCGAGGTCGTCCACCTTCACGACCACGCCGTCGATCTCGAAGTCGAGCCTGTCGCGGCGCTCCTGCCAGGCGTTGCAGGCGGCCACGACCTCGTCCACGGTGTCGTGCACATCCACCTCCCGATTCACGCGGAAACCGTGATCGCGCAGCCAGTCGAGCCATTCGTGGTGCGTGTCGAACTCGAGCCCGTCGACTTCGCCGATGCCGTAGCACCACATCGACAGCGGCCGCGACGCGGCGAGCGCCGGGTCGAGCTGCCTGATCGAGCCCGCCGCCGAGTTGCGCGGGTTCATGAAGGTCGGCTCGCCCGCCGCCGCGCGCTGCTCGTTGAGACGCGCGAACGCCGCCAGCGGCATGTAGATCTCGCCGCGCACCTCGAGCAGCGGCGGGGCGTCCTCCACGCGCAGCGGGATGGCGCCGATCGTGCGCAGGTTCTGGGTCACGTCCTCGCCCACCTCGCCGTTGCCGCGCGTGGCGCCGCGCACGAGCACGCCATCCTCGTAGACGAGCGAGATCGCGAGGCCGTCGATCTTCGGCTCTGTCACGAACCGCACGTCGCCCATCTCCACGCCCTGGCGCGCCAGGTAGCGCTCGCTCCGCACCACCCACGCGGCCAGCTCCTCCTCGTTGCGGGCGTTCGACAGCGAGAGCATCGGCTGGAGGTGCGGCACCTCCTCGAACTTGTCGAGCGGCTGCCCGCCCACGCGCTGGGTCGGAGAGTCGGCCGTGCGCAGCTCCGGGTGCTCCGCCTCGATATCGCGCAGCTCGTTCAGCAGCGCGTCGTAGTCCGGGTCGGAGATCTCCGGGTCGTCCAGGACGTAGTAGCGGTGCCCGTGGTGCTCGAGCTCCCGGCGCAGCTCGTCCGCCCGGCTCGCGACTTCCGTGGCGCCGCAGCCCGGGCTTGGCTCGGGGGGCGGCGGTAAAGCGCTACTCAACGGCCTCTGTGGCCGGGCGCATCAGGCGCTCCAGGTCGAAGCCCGCGAGCTCCTCGACGCCGGCCTGGTCGGTCAGGTCGAAGTGGATCGGCGTGACCGCGATCAGGCCCTCGGCGATCGCGGCGAAGTCGGTGCCCTGCTCGTGCTCGTAGCTCGGCTCCTCGCCGTAGAGGCGATAGCGCCTGCGGCCGTCCTCGCCCTCCTCGGTGAGCTCCATCTTGTCGTTGTAGACGCGCTTGCCGAGCCGGCACGCCCGCGCGCCCTTCACCTCGCCGGGCGGGCCGTTCACGTTCAGGAGCGTGCCGTCGGGCATCGGCACGTCGTCGAGCTCCTCCACGAGCCGCGCCACGAAGCGCGCGAGCGGCCCGAAGTCGCGGCTGCGGCCGGAGAGCGACACCGCGACGGCCGGCAGGCCGAGCATGATGCCCTCGAGCGCCGCGGCGACGGTCCCGGAGTAGGTGATGTCGTCGCCGAGGTTCGCGCCGTGGTTGATGCCGGACACGATCAGCTCGGGCGGCTCCTCGATCAGCCCTAGGGCGGCGAAGCGCACGCAGTCCACCGGCGTGCCGTCCGTGGCGAAGCCGGTCGTGCCGTCGCCGAACTCCACCTCCTCGACCCAGATCGGGTCGTGGAGAGTCACGGCGCGGCCGGTCGCGCTGCGGTTCGAGTCGGGCGCGATCACCTCGAGGTCGATGTCGGGCAGGTCGCGCAGCGCCCTTCTCAGCACGTTGAGGCCGGTGGCCGTGATGCCGTCGTCGTTTGTCAGGAGCACGCGCATTCGCTCTCGTTTGAGCCTACTCAGTAGGTCACTCGCTCCAGGTAAAGGCCGTGTGCAGGCGCCGTCGCCCCCGCGTCGCTCCGCAGGCCTCCGTCGAGCAGGCGCGCGAAGCGCTCCGGCTCGATCCCCTCCAGCATGGTCCCGACCAGCACGCGCACCATGTGGCGCATGAACGTGTCCGCCTCGATCCAAAAGGCGAGCACGTCGCCGGGCTCGTCGACCCACTCGGCGCGCAGCACGTCCCGCTCGAAGCGCACGTGGTCGGTCTCGGTGGGCGTGAAGGCGGTGAAGTCGTGGGTCCCCCGAACCGCCGCAGCGCACGCATCGAGCGCCGCACGCTCGAGCCGGCGCGGCCACCAGAGGGCGCGCCCCTGCTCGAACGGGCTCGGCGCGCTCCGGGTGTGGACCCTGTAGCGGTACGTGCGCGAGCGGGCGTCGCGGCGCGCGTCGAAGCCGTCGGGCGCCGGCTCGCTCGCGAGCACGGCGACGTCCGCCGGCAGCAGCGCGTTCAGGTTGCGCATGGGCGCGGGCTCGCCGTCGTGGCTCGCCACCTGGCCGCGGGCGTGGACGCCGCGATCGGTGCGGCCGGCGACCGTGAGGGCGACCTCGCGGCGAAGAACCGTGCCGAGCGCCTCCTCGACCGTCTCCTGCACGGTGCGCAGCCCCGGCTGCCTCGCCCACCCGGCGAAGTCGGTGCCGTCGTACTCGAGCAGCAGCCGAGTGGTCAACGCCGCACCGCGAGCCAAGCTTGCGCTGCGGCGGTCAACCGCGCTTGCGGGCCACGATTAGCGCGTAGTCGTTCTCGAACTCGATCGGGCGTGCGTCGCCCGCCCACCGCTCCGCCAGCTCGCGCGCCTCGGAGGTGAGCGACTCCCAGCGCTCGGGCGGCAGGTTCTGCTTCGCCGCAACCCACGGTGGCGCGGAGGTCCCGAGCGTGGTCACCATCTCCTCCGGCGAGTCGAAGCGCCAGGTGAGCTTGCGCACCTCGAGATCGAATCGGGCGGCCAGCCCTTCGAAGCGCTCGCGGACGTTCGCCTCGACCGACCACTCGTCGGAGAGCGGCTGGTCGGACGGCGGCGCGTAGCTGCGACCGAGTCTGAACAGCTCCGCGGAGAAGCCGTCCGGCGTCCAGGCGGTCATGCCGACCGTCCCGCCCGGGCGCACCACGCGGAACAGCTCCTCGGCGACCACGCGCGGGCGCGGCGCGATCATCGCGCCGAACACCGAGCCGACGCAGTCGAAGCGGCCGTCGTCGAAGGGGAGCGCCTCGACGTCCGCCTCGACCCACTCGATCTCGTAGCCCTCGGCTTGCGAGCGGGCCCGCCCGCGCTCGACCATCCCGGGAGCGAGGTCCGACGCCACGACGCTCGCGCCCTCGCAAGCGCAGGCGAGCGCGAAGTTGCCGTCGCCCGCGGCCACGTCGAGCACCACCTGGCCGGCAGAGACGGCGCACGCGTCGGCGAGCGCCTCGGCGGCGGGACGGAGCGCCTCGGACAGCTCGGCGTAGTCGCCGAGCCCCCACATCCAGCGATTGCGCTCCTTGATGGCGTCTACGTCCACCGAGCGAGCCTATCGTCATCGCCGCACCGCACGCCAAGCTTGCGCTGCGGCGGTCAGAATGGCGCCCGTGAAGGTCTCCGCCAAGAGCGACTACGCGGTGCGCGCGCTGCTCGAGCTCGCCCAGGCGGGCGAGGGGCCGGTCAAGGGAGAGCGGCTCGCGCAGACCCAGGCGATCCCGCTTAAGTTCCTCGAGAACATCCTCATCGACCTCCGCCACGCGGGAATCGTGCGCTCGCAGCGCGGCGCCGAGGGAGGCTACTGGCTGGCGCGCTCGCCGGACAGCATCTACCTCGGCGAGGTGATCCGCGCGGTGGACGGCCCGCTCGCCTCCGTGCGCGGCGAGGCGCCCGAGGACCTCGACTACGACGGCGCGGCCGCGCACCTCCAGACCGTCTGGATTGCCGTCCGCGCGAGCCTGCGCATGGTCGTGGACGAGCTGACGCTCGCCGACGTCGTGGCGGGCCGCCTGCCGAGCAACCTGAAGCGCCTGATCGACGCGCCCGACGCCTGGTCGCGCCGCTAGGTTGGACGCAGTGGCTGCGCCTGAAAGCGAAGCCGCAGAGACACGGATTCTGTTGCCGCCCGCGGAGGTGCGGCGCGACGCGTACGCGCGGCTCACGGAGCTCCTGGAGCGTCACATCCAGCAGATCCGAGACCTCCGCGTCGCCCCGGCCTCGACCTACGCCCAGTTCGAGCAGCGCCTTGGCCGCTTCGACTTCGCGGAGCAGGTCCCCTTGGACGAGCTGTTGGAGAGCTGCGCCGCGCTGCTGCGAGACGGAGTCGTGCATACCTCCCATCCGCGCTACTTCGGGCTTTTCAACCCGACGCCGACCTTCGCGGGCGTGCTCGCGGACACGCTCGTCGCCGCATTCAATCCGCAGCTTGCGGTCACCTCGCACGCTCCCGCGGCCGTGGCGATCGAGCGGCACGTTCTGTCGTTTCTCGCCGACAGCCTCGGCCTCGAAGGCGCAACCGGCAGCTTTACGAGCGGGGGCGCCGACGCGAACCTGACCGGTCTACTGCTGGCGCTGGAGCGCCATTTTCCGGAAACCGCCGAGGACGGGCTCCGGTCGCTCGGCGGCCGCCCGGCGATCTACGCGTCCACCGAGGCGCACCACTCGTTCGTCAAGGCGGCGCGGATCGCCGGCCTGGGACACTCCGCAGTACGCGCGATCCCTGCCCGTCCCGACCTTCGTCTCGACGTCGACGCCGTTCGATCGCGGATCGAGCGCGACCGCGCCGCCGGCGAGCGTCCGTTCCTGGTCGTCGCCACCGCAGGCAGCACCGCGGCCGGCGTTGTCGACCCGCTGCCCGAGCTCGCGCAGCTCTGCCGCGAGCTCGACGTCGATCTTCACGTGGACGCGGCATGGGCAGGGGCGATCGGCCTCTCGCCGCGCCTGCGCCCACTGCTCGCCGGAATCGAGCAGGCCGACTCGGTCACGGTCGACGCGCACAAGTGGCTCTCGGCCCCGATGGGAGCCGGCGTGTTCCTCGCCCGCGATGCGAAAGCTCTCGCGAGCACGTTTCGGGTATCCGCCGACTACATGCCAAGCGCCGAGGCATCCGACCCCTACCTCGCGAGCACGCAGTGGTCGCGGCGCTTGATGGGCCTGAAGGTATTCATGTCGCTCGCGGCGGCCGGACGCGCGGGTTACGCAGCGCAGATCGAGCACGACTGCCGCATGGGGGATCGCCTTCGGGAGCGACTCCGCGACGAGGGATGGCGCATCGTCAACGAGACCCCGCTGCCGGTGGTGTGCTTCGTTCCGGACGACGGTGAGGGCGATGCGGTCCACCGGCTTGCCTCGATCGCCGGCCAAGTGGAAGCTTCGGGCGGGGCCTGGATTTCGGTTGCGCAGCTCGGTGGTCGCAGTGCGCTCAGGGCGTGCATCACGAGCCACCGCTCGACCGAAGCAGACGTGGACGCCCTCTGCGACCTCCTCGCGGCCGCACGGGCGGAGGCGTAGGCGGGAACCCGGCGGTGGGACTGGCGGCTAACCGACGGCAGGCTTGCGGCTTGCCCACCTACCGGCGCCGCCCCATCCTCGCGATTCTGGGACCCATGGACCTGGATCTGCAAGCACTGGAGACGAGCTTCGACCTGGTGGCCCCGCGCGGCGACGAGCTGATGGACGAGTTCTACTCGCGTCTGTTCGAGGTGGCGCCGGCGGTGAAGCCGCTGTTCGCCCACACCGACCTGAAGCGGCAGAAGGCGATGCTGCTCGGCACGCTCGTACTGCTGCGCAAGTCGCTGCGCGACCTCGACGCCATCGTCCCGAAGCTGCGCGAGCTGGGCGCCCGGCATGTGGGCTACGGAGCTCAGCCCGAGCACTACCCGGTGGTCGGCGAGGTGCTGCTCGGCGCAATGGCGAAGGTCGCCGGCTCCGCATGGCAGCCCGAGCACGAGCGGGCCTGGAGCGAGGCGTTCAGCGTCGTGGCCTGGGCGATGATGGAGGGCGCCGAGGCGGCGATCCTGCAGGACGCCGCTTGAGCAAGGCGCGCGCTACTTCTTCTTCGTGCTGAGGTAGGTGGTCCCGCCGGTCTGCCTGAAGAACGCCGGCAGCGCCACCGAACCGCCCTGGCGCGTGTCCGAGTACGCGGCGACCAGGGCGCCGGTCGTGTCGATGTCGATCGTGAAGTAGTCGCCGAGGCGTCGATCCACGAGCTGGGCCTGGCAGATGGTGCCGCCCATGCACACGGTCCCGACGTGGAAGGGCTCGGGCGTCGCGCGGGTCACCTTGAAGCCGGGCGATGTCGACTTCGAGCAGCCCAGACCGGTCAGCGTCTGGGCGACGTAGACATTCCAGGGATCGCTGGCGCCGGCCTGCTCCGCGTCGTTATCGGGCAGGCGATGGTCGTTTCCGAACCAGGAGATGGCGACCCGCCCCGGGGAGCCGACCGCGATCCAGGGCCAGATGTCGGTGTGGTCGTCGGGATCCACCCGGGTGGGAGTCGCCCAGGTCCGCGCGCCGTCGGTCGAGAACGAGTACCAGACGCCGGCGTCGCGGGACCCGTGGCCGCCCTCGTCCCACACCACGTAGACGTTGCCGGCCGAGTCGACGTCGATCGCGGGCCAGTGCGAGAGCAGATCGACGCCGTCCGCGACCGGAATGATCTCGGGCGTCAGCGCCGTCGGCACGACGGGGTCGAGCGCGTTGCGGAAGGCGGCCATCTGCAGCGTGCCGTCCTGGTAGTGCGCCTCGTAGAGGGTCCCCGAGCCGTTGTCGAACTTGATGTCGCCGAGCCCGCCCTCGTTCGCGATGCCCTCGGAGAAGGTGCGGCCGCCGTCGGTGCTGCGGTAGATCGTGTGGCCGTTGTTGCCGACGGGCTCCTCCGGGACGGTCCCGCCCTCGGAGGCGTTGCCCACGATGAAGACGGTGTTCGGCGGCCCGGCGGCCTTCCACTGCCTGTCGGTGAGCGTCTGCGCGAAGAAGTTCTGCAGCTCGTAGCTGTGGCCCGCGTCCGTCGACTTCGAGACGGCGACGTTCGCCAGGTTGATCTCGGAAAGATAGGTGTTGCCCGCCGTGTCGATCGCGAAATCGGGGTCGGAGAAGCCCGATCCCGGCGCGTTGTCGGGTGGCAGGGTCCGGTCCACGTAGTGCCAGCTCGCGCCACGGTCGTCGCTGTACCAGGCGTAGACCTGGCCGCGGTAGTTCTGGGCGAAGGCGCCCGAGTCAGGGTCGGCGACCATGGGCGCGAAGAAGTGGGTGGTGCCGGCGTGCGCGCCGTAGAGGAGCGTGCCGCTCGGATGACCCTCGACGCTCGGCTCGCCGCCGGCGCGGGTCCGGTCCACATAGGACGGCGTGCTGAACTGCTGCGCCTTCCCGGGCGCTCCGCATGAGGCCGGCGCGGGCGCGGGACCGGCGGCCGCGGTAAGTGTCAGCGTGCCCGTGTAGGGCTGGGCCACGGCGCCCGCAAACATGCACGCGATCACGCGCATGGTCCCGGCCGGCGGGTTCGAGATCGCGGCGCTCTCGTCGGTGTCGAAGGAGCCGCTGTCGCTGGAGACGCTGCTCCCGTCAGGGAGCACGACCGTCACGATCAGGTCGTTGGGCCCGTCGTAGCTCACCGTCGCCGTCCCCTGAACCGTGACCTGGTCGTAGGTCCCAGCGGGCACCGCGATGTCGATCGCGTGCGAGTCCGCTCCGAGGTCCGTCGCCTGGCCGCACTCGCTGCTGGCGTTCGCCCCGGGCAGCACGGTGCCCTGCCAGCTCACGGTCACGGTCTGGCCGACCGTCGTCGGGACGGTCACCTGGTCCTGCGCGGCGGACGAGCCCGTGTAGAGGACGACGGTCAGCAGGCCCGACAGCAACGCAGCCGAACCGCCGATCCCTAATCGACGTAGTCCCATGCCCAGTGTTCCCCCTGTGGCGTCATCTCCGGGCCACCAAAGTTTCAAACGCCACTAAGTCGCCGTCGCTAGCTTTGTTGCATGCCCTCGGAGTGGCCTCCGCTTTCGTACCAAGAGTGGAGCGCGACCTGCGACACGCTCCACGCGCACACGCAGGTCCTGGGGAAGCTGGCCGCCGCGCTCGCGCCGCCCGAGCCCGAGCTCCAGCACGCCGCGCTTCGTCTCACCGCGCGTGGGTGGGAGACGCCTCCGCTGCCCGCGCCGGACGGCTCCGGGGCAATCGTCGCCGCGCTCGACCTCCATGCTCACGAGGCCGTCGTGGAGCACAGCGACGGCCGCAGCGAGCGCGTCGCGCTCACGCCCGATCGCCCGGTGCGCGACGTCACGCGGGAGACCCTCGAGGCCGTGCGCGCGCTCGTGGGACCCGTCGAGATCGCCCCCGCCCCGCAGGAGGCGCACTGGAGCGTGCCGCTCGACCAGGACGTCGAGCACGCGACCTACGACGCCGGTCAGGCGGCCGCCTACTTCGCCGCCGCCACCCAGGCCGCGCTCGTCCTCGCCGAGTTCCGCGCCCCCTATCGCGGGCGCTCGACGCCGGTGAACGCGTGGTGGGGCTCGTTCGACCTCGCGGTGAACCTCTTCTCGGGCGCTCCGGCCGACCCGCCGTCGGACGACTTCATCATGCGCAATGCGATGGATGCGCAGGAGGTGGCGGTGGGGTGGTGGCCGGGTGACCCGCGCTACGGCCGGGCGGCGTTCTTCGCGTTCGCACACCCGGCGCCGGACACCTACTCCGAAGGGCGCCTCTCGCCCGACGGCGCGCGCTGGGAGCCGGAGATGGGCCTGTTCATGCTCGACTGGGACGACGTCCGTGCGGCGCCCGACCCGCACGCCGCCGCGCTCGAGTTCGCCCACTCGGCCTTCCAGCACGCCTGCATCGTGTGCGGGTGGGACCCGGCGCTCCCCGCGAGCGCGGAGGGCAGCCCCCCGCCGGTGGCCTGAGCGGTCTCAGCCGCGAGCGACCGGGCTCGTCTCGGTCGCGCCGGCCGCGACGGCGGCGCCTGCCACGCGCCGCGGATCCTCGACCGCGCCCAGCGCCTCCTGGTAGAACGCGATCGCCGCGGCGGCATCGGGGACCCAGAGCTCTGGTTGAATCTCGGCTCGAGACATGCCCTACGACGAGGATCTAGCAGACCGGCTCCGCGAGCTGCTCGCCGGCGAGGACGCCATCACGGAGAAGAAGATGTTCGGCGGGCTCGCGTTCCTCCTCAACGGCAACATGACGGTGGCCGCGTCGCATACCGGAGGGGTGCTGGCGCGGGTCGATCCCGCCAACGCCGGCGACTGGATCGCGCCGCCGCAGGTCGCCCCTATGGAGATGGGCGGGCGAACCATGGACGGATGGCTCATGGTCGCGCCCGAGGCCGTCAAGAGCGACAGCGAGCTCGCCTCATGGGTCGAGCGCAGCGTCGCTTTCGTGAAGACGCTGCCGCCGAAGTAGCCGGAAACGGGACCGCTACTCGCCTGTCCCGGCCGTCTCGAGGGCCTGCGCCCAGGAGGTGACGTACTCGATCCGCACCATCACCCCGTCGCGGAACGTGGTGACCTGGTGGTACATCTCGGTGTCGAGCTCGAGCCCGCTCTCCTTCCCGCGCCCGAAGTAACGCAGCCGGACCGCCACCCGATCGCCGGCGTCCACGAACTCCTGGGCGTCGAGCCTCAGCTCCGACATCGTCTCGTCGAGCCCATCCCAGAACTTTCTGATCTGCTCTGGGCCGACGGCGGAGTCGAAGCCCTGGTGCTCAGGCAGCACCCACTGGACGTGGGGGTCGAAGTCCCGCATGGCCGCGTCGAAGTCGCGCCGGTTGTAGGCGTCGATGAAGTCCCGCGTCTTGTCCACGTTCTCCTGGGACACCGAAGCGCAGTATCGCGCTTGCGGCACCAAGCGGACGCTTCCACCAGATCCGCACGTGGCCGCCCAGCCGCGCCATCGAGCGCCACCTCCGGTCCGCGAACTGGCTGCTCGTGCAGCTGAATCCGCTTGCCGCCGCCGGGCGCTGGGACGCGCCGGCGCTCCGGGAGGCCCAGCTCCCCTTCGCCGCCGGCGGGACGAAAAACGGGCTCAGCTGGGCGCGCTGCCGGGCCGACAGGCGCGGCCAGGCTTCCGCGACGTCGCGCATGACCTTGTGCTCCTGCGCGGCGTCGTCGCCGGTGTACGCGGCCGGGAGCCGCCTGTCGCCGAACGCCGCGAAGACGCGGTACGCGAGGCCCTGCTCCGGCGCGATCCTGTGCGCCGCGACGGCCGCGTCGACCAGCTCGCGCGTGCCGACCGGCTCGGCGGTCACGCGCAGCGGGCGGCGCGCGGCGCGGCAGTCGGCGCGCTTTCCCTGCTCCACGCATGCGAATAGCCGGTAGTCGCCGAGCGCCTGGCCCGCAGGGACGAGCGCATGCGCGGACACGTGGAGGGCGCGCTTCCCGGCGCCCCGTCCGACCGCCGCCTCTCCCTTGAGGCGAACGTCGCGGCGATCGCGCTTCGCGTCCGCCGAGAGGTAGAAGCGCACCTCCGCCGCAGCCGTTCGGCCGCTCCGCGCCACGGTCACCTCGATCGCGACGGGCAGCC
>Ga0126312_10000026_pt1 | contig 52802 bp, 53 predicted proteins | sample Plot104A_FD_92537 | JGI IMG/M metagenome (GOLD analysis project Ga0126312, IMG submission 92537) | Serpentine soil microbial communities from UC McLaughlin Reserve, CA, USA - Plot104A | ecosystem: Environmental > Terrestrial > Soil > Grasslands | place: USA: UC McLaughlin Reserve, Lake County... | reverse complement strand
GTCGAGCTTGGGCGCCACGGCGGCCATCGAGCCGTGCAGCTCGGGGGTGAAGCCGCGCGAGACGCAGCCGGGCCAGTAGGCGACCTTCACGCTTCCTCTCCTCCCTCCGCCATCGTGCCCTCCTCCTCGCCGCCTTCCTCGCCGACGATGTAGAGGTTGAGCTCGAGCCGCTCGTCCTTGGACTCGATCTCCTTGAAGATGCGCCGCACCTGCTTCTGGTCGGGCAGCTTGGGATGGGTCAGCGCCTTGCGCGGCGAGACCTTGCCTGACTTGAGGCCGCGGGCCGCCGTCGGCAGCGCCTCGATCATCTGCTTGGCGCCGCTGGGCGAGAGCTGGCCCTTGACCAGCGAACCGTCGCCGAACGAGCGCGGCAGGAGCTGGGCCTCGAAGAGGGTGCCGTACTTCTCGACAAGTCCGGTGAACGCCTGCTCGTGGCCGTAGCCGTTGTTGCGGTCCTTGATCTCGTAGTCCGCGGTGGCGCGGCGGCGCAGCCGCATGATCTGCGACATCGGTGCTACGTCCTTGGGGCAGACCTCGATGCAGGCGAAGCAGTGGGTGCAGTCGTAGATCCCGTGCGGATCCTCGGCCAGGTCGCGGAGGCGCTCCTCGGTCGCCCCGTCGCGCGGGTCGCCGACGAAGCGGTAGGCCTTGGCCAGCGCGGCCGGCCCGATGAAGCCGGGATCGACCTCCATCGAGAGACAGGCCGAGACGCAGACCCCGCAGTGGATGCAGGCCATCGACTGCGTCACGTCGATCATCGCCTCCGCGTCGACGACGTACTCACGATCGGGCGGCGGGCCCTCGGGCAGCAGCCAGGGGACGATCCGCTGGACCTTCTTCCAGTGGACGGCGTCCATGTCCACGATCAGGTCCTTGAGCACGGGCATGTTGCCCATCGGCTCGACCACCACGGCTCCGCCGTTCCTCGAGGCCGCCTCGCTGGCGGCGTCGCCGAGGCGTGTGTTGCAGGCGAGGCGGGACTTACCGTTGATCTTCACGCCGCAGGAGCCGCAGATCGCGGCCCGGCAGGAGCAGCGGATGCCGATCGACGCGTCCTCGCGGTCCTTGGCCTGGAGGATCCCGTCGAGCACCGAGCGTTCGGGAGGCAGTTCGACGTCGAAGTTCTCCCAGAAGGCGGCCTGCGCGGACTCGGGATTGAAGCGGCGGATCTTGAGCGTGTAGTCAGGCATGCCGCTAGTACTTCCGCTCCTCCGGCTCCCACTGCGTGAGGGTGACCTCGGAATAGGCGATCTCCGGTTCGGCCCCGTTCTCCGTGACGGTGATGTGCTTGAGCCAGTCGTCGTCGTTGCGCTGCGGGAAGTCGGTGCGGTACTGGGCGCCGCGCGACTCCTTGCGCTCGATCGCCGAGACCACGATCGCCTCGGCGTTCTCGAGCATGAACTGGAGCTCGATCGCCGCGAGGAGATCCTGATTGAAGATCGAGCCCTTGTCGTCCACCGCAACGGTCCGGGCCTCCTCCTTCAGCCGGCGCACGATCTCGTAGGCGGTACGCAGCCCGTCCTCGTCGCGAAACACCGCGCAGTACTTGTCCATCGCCTGTCCGAGCTCCGCCTTCAGCTCCGAGACCCGGCGGCCGCTCCTCTCTCGGCCCACGATCCCGGCGATCATCCGCTCCTCCTCGACGAGCAACGCCTTGGAGGGCTCCGGCATGTTCCGGCTCTTGCCGGCCTGAGCGGCGTGCTGCCCGGCGCGGCGGCCAAAGACCAGCGTGTCGAGCAGCGAGTTCGCCCCGAGGCGGTTGCCGCCGTGCACGGATACGCAGGCGCATTCACCGGCCGCATACAGGCCAGGGATCGACGTGAGCCCGTTCGTGTCGGTCTTGACCCCGCCCATCGCATAGTGGTTACCCGGCTTGATGTGAATCGGCTCCTTTGTGATGTCCACGCCGGCGAAGTCGCGGCCGACGTTGACGATCTCGCGAAGGGCCTCGTGGATCCGCTTGCGCGGAACGACCGTCACGTCGAGGGCGACCGTGCCGTCTTCGAATCCGCGTCCCTCGTTGATCTCGGTCTGCTCCGCGCGCGAGACCACGTCACGCGAGGCGAGCTCCATCTTGTTCGGTGCGTACTTCTCCATGAAGCGCTCGCCTTCGGCGTTGTAGAGATGGGCTCCCTCGCCGCGCGCCCCCTCGGTGATCAGGAGGCCGAGCCCGGCCAGCGTGGTGGGGTGGTACTGGACCATCTCCATATCCATCAGCGGCGCGCCCACCCTGTACGCCATCGCGATCCCGTCACCGGTGCAGATGAGCGCATTGGTCGTCGGGACGTAGACCTGGCCGTTGCCGCCGGTCGCGAGGATCACGCTCTTCGCCGTGAACAGCTCCATCGAGCCGTCGCGGATGTTGCGGGTCACGGCGCCGGCGATGCGGCCGTCGTCGTCCTGCACGAGCGCGGTGGTGAACCACTCCTCGTAGCGGTAGACCTCGTCGTGCCTCATCAGCTGCTCGTAGAGCACGTGGAGAATCGCCTGGCCGGTGATGTCGGCGACGTAGTAGGTCCTGGCGGCCGAGGCGCCGCCGAACGCCCGCTTGCCGAGGTGGCCGGTCTCGTCGCGGTGGAATGTGACCCCGAGGTGCTCGAGCGTGAGCAGCTCGTCGGGCGCTTCCCGGCACATGATCTCTATGGCGTCCTGGTCGCCGAGGTAGTCGGAGCCCTTGACCGTGTCGTAGGCGTGCGACTCCCAGGAGTCCTCGACGTCGAGCGCCGCGTTGATGCCGCCCTGGGCCGCGTTCGAGTGCGAGCGGACCGGATGGACCTTCGAGAGGATCCCGACGGACCCGCCTTCCTCCGCCGCCGCGAGGGCGGCGCGCTGGCCGGCGAGGCCGGCTCCTATGACGAGTACATCGTGCTGTGGCATCTCAGTAGGAGGGCGATCGATCCTATAGGAGCATCCGCCCCCCGATACCGACTGCGCGGACGGCCGGAGGCCCGTCCAGCATCCGGATCGGAAGCTCCGCGCCGCCGAGCCAATCGTCGAGGCGGCCGGCGTCGCCGGACAGCTCGATCCAGTCGATTCCCCCGGCGTGGCCGGGGCTGCCCGGGTCTTCGCTGCCGTGGTCGCGGCTGATGAAGAAGGGCAGGAAGGGCTCGGCCATTGCCTCGGCGACCCCGGTTAGCCGAGCGCTGAGCCCCTCACGGGTGATGGTGCTGACCTCGGTCTCGAGTCGCCGGGCCGCCGGCTCGACGTCGTCGACAGCGACCGCCCAGCCCATGATCCCTTCGCCGGCCTCGGCGATGCGCGTGGCCAGGGCGTGCCCGAGCGGCGAGCTCTCGGCCTCCTCGGGATCGGCGATCGCGAGGAGCTCGAGGTAGCCGCCGCCCAACGGCACGATGCGGTTGTGGGTGCCCAGGCCCTCGTGCCGGCCGCCACCCGCCACCTTGAGGCCGTGCTCCGCCTCCAGTCGGGCCGCGGCCGAGTCGAGATTGGCGGCGGCCAGGATGACGTGATCGATCCGCACCGGCGTCAGGCCGGAGTCGGCCCCTGCAACGCGCGCCGGACCTGGTCGATAGTCACGACGCCGCGCAGCTTCCCGTCGGCATCGACCGCCATCACGGCCCCGAGCCGCTGGAGGGCGTCCAAGCCGAGCAGCGCCTCGAGCGGCTGCTCGAGGCCGGTGGCGAGCCCGCCCGCGTCGTCCCGCGCCATCACCGATCCGACCGTGCGGCCCGCGCGGACGGCCTCAGGAAGGCCCTCGACCGCCTGCTGCGTCACGAGGCCCGTGAAGCGCCCCATCGAGTCCACGACCGGGAACCAGGGCCAGCGGTAACGGAGAAAGTATTCGTCGAGCGCGCGGTCGAGCGGGAGGTCCTCGGGCACGGCCACCGGCTCGGCATCCATCACGTCCTGCACCCGGACGCCCTCGATGCGGCTGGTGATCGTCGTCTGCACCTCGGCCGAGCGCGCGGCCTGCGAGAGAAAGAAGCCGATGAAGACGAGCCAGATGCCCCCCACGGCGTTGCCGGTCAGGAACCAGAACGCGCCGACGGCGATCATCAGCACCGCGAAGAGCCGCCCGAGCCGGGCGGCGAAGCGCGTCGCCCGAGTGCGGTCGCCCGTCCGCCACCAGGCGATCGAGCGCGCGATCCTGCCGCCGTCGAGCGGAAACCCGGGGATCAGGTTGAAGACCAGCACCAGGGCGTTGATCGAGGCGAGGTAGCTGAGCACCGCCACGGTGCCCCCGAAGGCGCCGGTCTCGAACTGCGAGCCGCGCAGCACCTCGTGGGAGCTCGAGATCAGCGAGCCGAGCCCGAAGCAGAGCGCCGCGATCGCGAGCGTCACGACCGGCCCGGCGACAGCGACCCTGAATTCCACCCCGGGGCTGTCCGTGTCTCGCTCCATCTTCGCCATGCCTCCGAACATCCAGAGATCGATTCCGCTGATCCCGATCCCGTTGCGCATCGCTACGACCGCGTGGCCGAGCTCGTGGAGCAGAATCGAGAGGAAGAACAAGAGCGCGCTGGCCACGGCCAGCCCGAACGACTTGCCGTCGTTGCCGGGGAAGAGGTCCTGGTAGTAGCCGGACAGCGACCAGATGATCAGGAACAGGACGAAGAACCAACTGGGGTCCACGCCGATGCGGATCCCGAACACGCGGACCAGCTGGATTGAGCGGCCGCCGAACACTGTGTAGGAGATGGTGGCAGAGTCAGCGTCCGTGGCCGCGGCGATCGATGTGCGCGACCTCGTGGTGGTCCGCGGCTCCAAGGAGCTGCTCCACCGGCGACGCTTCGCCGCCGGACGCCTAGGTCCGCTGCGCGGTCGCCACGACGTAGCAGCTCGTAGCTCGGAAGCCATCCGGGTCCTCGTTCCCCTCTTCGAGGATCGCGAGCGCCTGCTCTCGCAGTGCCTCGACCTCGCCGCGCGGCTCGAGCAGTGCACGGGCGGTGACCCACAGGGGATGCTGGCTCGACTCGACCTCCAGGTAGTCGCGTGGCGATGATGCCGTGAACGCGAGCTGCTCCTCCCGGACGCCTACACCGAAGCCGTGCGGTCCGAGCAGGGCGGTGAGCGCCTCGGGATCGTGCCACGGGAAGGGCCGCCCCCCGGCCGGCCGCCCGGCGGCGCGGCCGATCGCCTCGCGCGAGGCGCGCGCGAGCTTCGAGATCGTCCCCTCCGGGATCCAGGCGCTGAGGACGATCCGCCCGCTCGGGGCGGTCACGCGCGCCATCTCGGCGGCCGCGGCGCGAGCATCCGGGGAGAAGATCACGCCGAACACCGACAGCGAGACGTCGGACTCGGCGTCGGCGAGCGGCAGCGCTGCGGCCTCGCCCTCGACGAAGGTCGCCTCGAGCCCGCGCTCGGAGGCCAGCCTCCGCGCCACCTCGAGCAGCCGCGCGGCCGGATCGACCCCGGTCGCCCGGGCGCCCCGCTCCGCGGCCAGCAGCGCCGCGTTGCCCGTCCCGCAGCCCACGTCGACCACGTGCTCGCCGCCGTTGAGGGAGGCCTCGTCAACCACCAGCCGCGCAGCGGGCAGCAGCTGCTCGGCGATCTGCTCGTAGTTGCCTACGCCCCAGTCCATCCCCCGTTCCTCGCCGGTCGATGATGGCCGTTCCATATACGTAGCATCGCCGCTCCAGTTCACCCCGGCCTGGACTCCCCGACCCGGATCCGGGTAGTAGAACTTTCGGCCGCATGGCTCACCGCGTGACACTCATCCCCGGCGACGGCACCGGTCCCGAGATCGCGGACGCCACACGCCGCGTCCTCGAGGCGACCGGCGTCGAATTCGACTGGGACGAGCAGCCTGCCGGCGTGGAGGTCTTCGAGGAGGAGGGCAACCCGCTTCCGGAGCGCACCCTCGACTCGATCCGCGAGCGCGGCATCGCCCTCAAGGGACCGACCACCACGCCCGTGGCGTCCGGGCACCGCTCGATCAACGTGGCGCTCCGCAAGGAGTTCGACCTCTTCGCCTGCATCCGACCCTGCAAGGCCTACGACGGCGTCCGCACGCGCTTTCCGGAGACGAACATCGTGATCATCCGCGAGAACACCGAGGACCTCTACGCGGGGATCGAGTTCGAGCAGGGCAGCGACGAGGAGGCGAAGCTCGCCCGGTTCCTCGCCGACGAGCTCGAGAGCCCGGTTCGCGACGACTCGGGTATCTCGATCAAGCCGATCTCGATCTTCGGCTCCAAGCGGATCGTGGAGTCTGCGTTCGACTACGCCGAGGCGTACGGGCGGACGAAGATCACCGCCGCGCACAAGGCCAACATCATGAAGCACACCGACGGGCTCTTCCTCGAGGTCGCCCGCAAGGTCGCCGCGGACCATCCGGAGATCGAGTTCGAGGACCGGATCATCGACAACCTCTGCAACCAGCTGGTCTCACGCCCCGAGGAGTACGACGTGATCGTCCTGCCCAACCTCTACGGCGACATCGTCTCCGATCTGGGGGCCGGAATGTGCGGCGGGCTCGGGCTCGCGCCGGGCGCCAACATCGGCAGCGACGGCGCCACCTTCGAGGCCACCCACGGGTCCGCCCCCAAGTACAAGGGTCAGAACAAGGTCAATCCCACCGCGCTGATGCTCTCGGGCGTCCTGATGCTCCGGCACCTGAACGAGGACGATTCCGCCGACCGCATGGAGGGCGCCATCGCGGAGGTGATCCGCAAGGGCGAGAAGGTGACCTACGACCTCAAGCCTTCGCGTGACGACCCGAGCGCCGTGGGTACCAGTGAATTCGCCGACGCTGTCATAGAGGAGATGCAATGACACCCGTAAACGTCACCGTCACCGGCGCCGCCGGTCAGATCGGGTACCAACTCTTGTTCCGGATCGGAAGCGGCCAGCTGCTCGGGCCCGACACCCCTCTCCACCTGAGCCTGCTGGAGATCCCCGACGCGGTCCAGGCCGCGGAGGGCGTCGCCATGGAGCTCGACGACGGCGCCTTCCCGTTGCTGGAGGGGATCGACATCAGCGACGACGCGAACGAGGCGTTCGAGGGCACCAACGTCGCGCTGCTGGTCGGGGCGCGGCCGCGCTCGAAGGGAATGGAGCGCAGCGACCTGCTCGAGGCGAACGGCGGGATCTTCGGCCCCCAGGGCCAGGCGATCAACGAGCACGCTGCGGATGACGTGCGCATCCTGGTGGTGGGCAACCCTGCCAATACCAACTGCCTGATCGCGATGAGCAACGCCCCCGACGTGCCGCGGGAGCGGTTCACCGCGATGACGCGGCTCGACCACAACCGCGCGAAGACGCAGCTCGCCAAGAAGGCCGGCGCGTCCGTCGGAGACGTCACGAACCTCGCCGTGTGGGGCAATCACTCGACGACGATGTACCCGGATGTCTTTAACGCCAAGGTCGGCAACCAGAGCGCCTGGGAGGCGGTCGGCCAGGACGAGGACTGGCTCGAGAACGACTTCATCCCGACCGTCGCGAAGCGCGGTGCTGCGATCATCGACGCCCGCGGCTCCTCGAGCGCGGCCTCGGCCGCCAACGCCGCGGTCGACCACGTGCACGACTGGTTCCACGGTCCCGGTGACGAGGGCGACTGGGTCTCGATGGCGGTCCCCTCGAGCGGCGAGTACGGGGTCGAGGAGGGGATCGTCTCCTCCTTCCCATGCGCCACCTTCGGGGGCGACTATGAAGTGGTCGAGGGCCTCGAGCTGACGGACTTCTCGCGAGCCCGCCTGGAGGCCACGGTGGCCGAGCTCAAGCAGGAGCGGGATACCGTCAAGGAGCTGCAGCTGGTCTAGGTGGCGGCGTCCACCTCTCTCCCCCGAGCACGCGCTCGAAGCCCAGCCACAACATGTTCATGATCACCGCGATCGCCTGCTCGCGCGGCACGTCCCGGTGCTCGTCCCGCCATAGCGCGACGCCGGCTACCGCCGAGCGGAACAGCTCCGTCGTCATCGCCAGCGCGGTCTGATCGGCAGGGTCGGCCACCGATTCGCGAGCCGCCAACGGGGCCAGCGCGCCCAGACCCCGGGCGCGGATCTCGCGGTGGAAGTCGGCGAGCTCGGCTGGCGCGTCGCGGAAGACCATCAGCCAGGCGGGGTGGGCCTCGATGTACTCGAACCAGGCGTCGAGCGCGCGGGGGATGCGCTGCTCCGGGGGATCGTCACCGGCCAACTGGACGCCCCACAGCTCGAGCAGGTCGCGTTGGTGACGCTCGAGCAGGCGCTTGTAGAGGTCCTGCTTGGACTCGAAGTGGTCGTAGACGACCGGCGGCGACACTCCCGATCGCCTGGCGATCTCGTCGATCGACGCTCCGTGGTAGCCGCGCTCGGCGAACACCTCGCTGGCGGCCTGTTCGATGACCTCGCGTCGTGCCTGAGCGGAAAGTCGCTGCCTGATTGACAACCTAACGCCCCCTAGGTAATCTACCTAACGGTCATTAGGTTACAATCGTCGGCGGGCGGAAGCGAGGCGAACATGACCAAGAGCAGGGCACTCGTACTTGGCAGCGTCGGATTCGTCGCGGCGAATCTCCTCCACACCGCGGACCACTTTCGGCAGGGCCTGGGCGGATTGACGCCCGAGGTGCTATTGGGAGGCTCCGTCCTCACGGTCGGCGCCATCGGGACCCTGGTGCTCGCGCTCCGGGGACACCCACGAGCGTCCCTGGCCGCCGCGGCGGTCGGCCTGGGGAGCGCTTTCGGGGTGACCGCCAGCCACCTGGCCCCGCACTGGAGCGCCTTCAGCGACCCCTACCCCGAGCTCGACGTCGACGTTCTCTCATGGGCGGTGATGCTCGCCGAGATAGCCGCGGCGCTGGTGCTCGCCAGCCTCGGGATCGGCCAGCTCCGCCGGCAAGCGACGCCGCGCGAAGCGTGGCAGAGCAGTTCGACGTAGTCATCGTCGGGGTGCGCGGCGCCGGTCGCCGCTGCCGGCAGGCGTCGGACCCTCGTCTCTGCCAACTGCCAACTGCCAACTCAAACGGCGTGCCAGCCGCCGTCCCGCCGCTTCACCTTCCCCTCCTGCTCCAACGTCGGCAGCACGCGGTACAGGTAATTCGCCTTGATGCTCATCGAGTCCGCCAGCTCGCGAATCGTGATGCCGGGCTTGGCCCTGACGAGCTCGAGCGCCTGGATGGCCCGCGTGCCGCTGCCGCGAGGCCGGCCGCGATGCCGGCGGCCGGTGGTGCTGCGACGTCCGGAGCGTCGCCGGGCGGTCTTAGTCGTACCGACGCCCTGCAGGGCCTGCGACGCCTGCTCCAGCCGGTTGTACTCATCCACCAGCGGCTTAAGCTCGCGCAGCCGGGTCTCTATCTCCTTGCGCTTCTCGTCGAGAAAATCCGTCATGTTCCCCTATCTCCTTAACCAGTAACGGTTATGTGACTGTAACAGTCAAGGCCCGCGGGCTGGCAGCCGGGCCGCGGGCCGGTTAGGCTCGCGCTCGTGGAGGGAAGCGAGGGGCAGGCGGTCCTCAGCCCGCGGGCGCGACGCGCGCTCGACGCGATCTGCAACACCTTCGCCCCCGGCGGCGACGGGCTGCCCTCCGCGACGGAGCTCGGGGTGCCCGAGGCGATCCTTTCGCTGGTCGCTCAGAACCCGCGCAAGGCCGAGCGCGACCAGTTGCGACACCTGCTCTCCGCCTGGGACACGCCGCTGATCACGGCTCTGGGCGGCGCCCTCGGGCGCTTCTCCGAACTGTCGCAGTCGAAACGGGAGAAGGTGATGCTCTCCTGGGCCGATTCGCGGCTGCCGCAGCGCCGCGCGGCCTTCCAGGCCCTGCGCAAGGGCGCCCTGCTCGCCTATTACGGGCTGCCCGCTCCGGGCGGCGGCGCGAGCCCGGTGTGGGAGGCGCTCGACTACCCGGGCCCGCCGGGGCCGCCGGCTGACCCGCCGCCCAAGGCGATCCGGCCGCTCGAGGTGAAGGGCGACACGGACCTCGATTGCGACGTCTGCGTGGTCGGCTCGGGCGCTGGCGGCGGCACCGCCGCGGCCGTGCTCGCCCGCGCGGGCCTGGACGTGGTCGTGCTCGAGGCGGGCGACTACTACAGCGAGGAGGACTTCGACGGAGGTGAGTTGAGCGGCCTCAGCCGCCTCTACCTGAACGGCGGCGGCGTGGCCACGCACGACCAGAGCGTCGGCCTGCTGGCGGGCTCGTGCCTTGGCGGCGGGACGATCGTCAACTACACGTTCTCCTTCCGCCCGCCCGACGAGCTCCGCCGGGAGTGGGCGCGCGAGATCCCCGCGGTCGGGAGCGAGGACTTCGACCGCAGCCTCGACGCGGTTTGGGAGCGCATCTCTGTGAACCAGGAGCACAGCGTTCCCTCCTCGCGCGACCGGCTCCTCCGCAAGGGCCTCGACGAGCTCGGCTGGGATTCGCGGGTGATGCAGCGAAACGTCCTCGGCTGCACGGAGGAGGACTGCGGCTTCTGCCACTACGGCTGCCCGCGCGGCGCCAAGCAGTCGACCCTCAAGACCTGGCTCGTGGACGCGCAGGAGGCCGGCGCCCGGATCCTGGTGCGAACGGCCGCCGAGCGGGTCGTGGTGGAGGCGGGCGCGGCGCGCGGGGTCGAGGCGCGCACCGCCGAGGGCCACAAGGTCAGCGTCCGGAGCCGGGCGGTGATCAGCGCCGCCGGCGCCCTACATACGCCGGCGCTGCTTACCCGCTCCGGCCTCCGCAACCCGAATATCGGCCGTCACCTGCGGCTCCACCCGGTGCTCGTCGTATGGGGGGTCTTCGACGAGGAGGTGCGCCCCTGGGAGGGGATGCTCGCCGGCACCTACTCCGACCAGGACGCCGACCTCGGCGACGGCTACGGCGTCAAGTATGAGCACGTGGCGATCCAGCCCAGCATCCTGCTCAGCTTCTCGCCCTGGCGGGGAGGCCGCCAGCACGCCGAGCTGATGCAGGCGCTGCGGTACACGGGCGGGGTCGGAGTGCTCCTGCGCGACCGTGACGGCGGGGAGGTCAAGGTGGGCCGCGACGGCATGCCCGTGCCGCGCTTCCGCCTCTCGGACCACGACCGACATCACCTCCGTGCCGGGATCGAGGGGGCGGCACGGGTGACCGAGGCCATGGGTGCCCAGCGGATCTTCTCGTCGCACTCGAAGCTCGTGGCGTACGAGCCGGGCCGCGGCGGAGATCTCGCCCGCTTCATGCGTGACGCCGACGCCTGCGGCTGGGGCGCGGGCCAGGCGCACCTCGTCTCCTTCCACCTGATGGGCTCGGCGAGGATGGGCGCCAGCGCGGAGGGCTCGGCCTGCGACCCGGCGGGGCGGACCTGGGAGGTGCGCGACCTCTACGTCTGCGACGGCTCCGCGTTCCCCAGCGCCTCGGGCGTGAACCCGATGCTCACCATCGAGGCCCTTGCGCACATGAACGCCCGCGGGCTCGCCGAGGCGCTCGCCTGAGGGGCTACTCGAGCAGCTTCTTGAGGCGCTCCAGCGTCGCGTCGACCTCCTTGGTCGTGACGCGCTTGACCGCTCCACCGGCCATCCTGCCGAGGAAGCCCCCCGGAAGGTCGTACTCGTTCGTGTACGAGAAGCGCGTGCCGTCGCCGTTCTGCTCGAACTCGTAGACCACCTGGGCATGCGAGTGCACCGGGCCCTGCCCGTTCCACACGACGCGGCGGCAGGCATTGTTCTCGACGACCTTCCAGCGGACGTTGAACTTCCTGCCGGCGAGCTTGAGGCACTGGGTCAGTTCCGAGCCGCGCTCGAGCCGCCCGTCCGGCGCCTCCTCGAGGTGGTCGTGGATAGTCACCCAGTCCTCGAGATGCTTCGGATCCATCACGATCTCGTAGACCCGCTCCGGCGGCGCCCCGATCTCGATCGTCCGCTCGACCTTCATCGCGCACCCAGCGGCTCGAGCGACTCCCACTCCGCCAGCGCGTGCTCGACCGAGCGGGCGAAGGGACGGGGATGGATGTCGTAGAGGCGCGGAGCCTCTGCGGCGTCGCGCGGCAGCACGTCGGACTCGAGACTCTCCATCAGCGGCCGCACGAGCTCGATCGGCTGCTCGGTCACGGCGCTAACGACCGCGCTGGCAGGCAGCGTGAGCGTGGCGCCGAGGCCGACCGGCATGCGTCCGACGCCCATCAGCTCGGCGATCCGCTCGATCATCTCCGCGTAGCTGACCACGTCCGGCCCCGCGACGTCGAGGGAGCGCCCCGCGGCGGCCGCTGTGTCGGGGGTGCGGACGAGGAACTCGATCACGTCGCGCTCGTCGATCGGCTGCGTGCGGTTACGCCGCCAGGCGGGAAGGGGCAGCACGCGGAGTCGCTCCACCAGCCGCACGAGCACTCGGAAGGAAGCCGACGCCGCGCCGATCACGATCGACGCCCGCAGCGCGGTCGACCCGGGGACGGCCTCGAGCAGGATCCGCTCGACCTCGAGCCGTGATGTGAGGTGGCGCGAGGCGGATGCCGCGGGGGCGATGCCTCCGAGGTAGACGATCCGCTCGACTCCGGCGGCAGCCGCGGCCTGCCCGAATGCCTCGGCGGCGCGCCGGTCTCGGTCGTCGAAGCCGCCGCCGTCAGCGGCCTCCATCGAGTGCACTAGGTAGTACGCCGTAGAGCAGGCCTCGAGCGCCTGCTCCAGGCCGGTGCCGCCCAGCAGGTCGCCGGCGACGGGCTCGACGCCCTCGAGCGGCTCGACCCGCGAAGGGTCGCGAGCAAGGGCCTTCACGGCGCGCCCCTCGCGCGCCAGCCGGCGCACGAGCCGGCCGCCGACGTAGCCGCTTGCGCCGGTCACGAGGTCCATGCCGCCACATCCTTCCCGATCGCCAATGGGCTATGCGAGGGATCGGCCAGCGATCTTCACGTCGGCCGGCCGCCGGACGGCCCTGGCCGGCGACGCACGAATCCCTGCGGAGAAGTCTGCGACCGGGCAGTCTCGCCCCCGGAAGAAGTCCGCAAGGAGCGGGGCGACCGGCAAAAGGCTGCTTTAGCGGGAACAGAAAAAGCGTCGGTTTTGCGGAAACCCGCCTGGCGAGATCCTCGCGCCTGGTGTTGGATGGACCCATGGCGAAGAGCAAGGCGAAGCGGCCCAAGTGCGAGGACTGCTTCTTCCACCAGAACATGCTCTGCGCCCTCGACCTCGACGCGCCGTGCACGACCTTCCGTCCCGCCGAGCGCGGCCTGGCGCCCGAGCGTCAGCTCGCCTTCGTCTTCCGGGCCGAGCGCACCACCGCCGCGTACGCCTTTCCGCCGCCGGGCGCTTGAGCGGACCCCGTTTGTGAACGGATAAGGTCTGCTCCGCGGGTCATCCAGACCCGCGGCTCCGACGAAACCTCGACCCGGACTCGCAAACAAATGCTGCTCACAGTGCTGGGCAAGTCGCCGTCCTGGCAGGACGCGGGGGGCGCCTGCTCCGGCTACCTGGTCCAGGAGGACGGAGTCTCGGTCCTGATCGACTGCGGCAACGGCGTGTTCGCCAAGCTCCGCGAGCGGATCGACTACGTGGACATCGACGCGGTCGTCATCTCGCACCTGCACGCCGACCACTTCCTCGACCTCGTCCCGTACTCGTATGCGCTCACGTATGCGCCGCGCCAGCAGCCCGTGCCGGTGCCGCCGTGGCCGGGCACCGCCCATCCGGCGCGGCCGAGGCTGATCGCGCCGCCGGGCGCTCGCGAGACCTTCCGCCGCGTGGTGGGCGCCTGGGGCAAGGACGACCTCATCGAGAACGCCTTCGATCTCGAGGAGTACGAGGAGTCGTCCGAGCCGGAGGTCGGGCCACTCAGCTTCGAGTTCCGCTCGGTGCCGCACTTCACGGAGACCTTCGCGATCCGGGTGGCCTCGAAGGATGGGAGCGGACAGCTGGCCTATGGAGCCGACACCAGCCCGAGCGAGAAGCTGTGCAGGTTCGTCCAAGGTGCCGACCTGCTCGTGATCGAGGCCACCCTCCCTCGGCCGGAGCGAACCGGGATCCGCGGCCACCTCACCCCGAAGGAGGCCGGCCAGCACGCCCGCGAGGCCGGTGTCAGGCGCGTGGTGATCACGCACATCTCGGACGAGCTCGACTTCACGTGGGCGCGAACCGAAGCGTCGCGCGCGTTTGGAGGGCCGGTGGATGTGGCGCGGGAGGGGGCGGTCTACCAGGTTTGAGTTGGCAGTTGGCAGGTTGGCAGAGCTTTACCGCGACGCGCCGAGTCGTTCTCTGCCAACTGCCAACCAGCGGGTAACCTCGACAGCGTGAGCCAGAGTCGCGACCTGTTCGCAAACTTCGAACGGATGCGCCGCGAGATCGACGAGCTCTTCGGGGACGTCTTCGAGCGCTCGACGGGCCTCCGTGGACGAGGCTTCTCGCCGTCGGTCGACGTCTTCTACGTCGATGACCCGCCGCGGGCCGTGGTAAAGGCCGATCTTGCCGGCGTCGACATCGAGCGCGTCGCCCTCGAGATTCGCGGCAGGCAGCTGCTGATAGCCGGCGAGCGCCGCTCCGCCGACGCGGAGGGCTGCGTCTACCAGCAGATCGAGATCGAGCACGGGCCCTTCCGCCGGCTCGTGGAGCTTGGAGTGGACGTCGTGGCGGAGGAGGCCAGGGCCGGCTACGAGGACGGGATCCTCCGGGTCGAGATCCCCCTGCTCCAGCGCGAGGAGCAGACGCGCCGTGTCCCGATCGAGGATGGCGAGGCCGAGTGAGCATCCACATTCCCTCCAGCGACGACGAGGGGCGCGACGCGGCGATCCGGACGGAGCTCCCCGAGGCGCTCCCGATCCTGCCGCTCCGCGACAGCGTCCCCTTCCCCGAGACGCTCACGCCGCTGGCGATCGGGCAGGAGCGCTCGGTCAAGCTCGTGAACGACGTCCTTGGCGGGAACCGGATGCTCGCGATGGTCGCCTCGCGCGACTCCGAGGAGGAGAACCCGGGCCCGGACGAGCTCTACGCCGTCGGGGTCGCCGGCGTGGTGGCCCGGATGCTGAAGGTCCCGGACGGCAGCCTGCGGATCCTCGTGCACGGCGCCCAGCGCGTCGAGATCGGGGACTACGTGGCCACCGACCCGTACCTGGTAGCCCGGATCAGGGAGGCGCCGGACGAGCTCACGCCGTCGCCGGAGCTCGAGGCGCTCCACCGGAACGTGCAGAGCACCTTCTCGCAGATCATCCAGGAGGTCCCCTACCTTCCCGAGGAGCTCCAGCTCGCGGTCACCAACCTCGAGGATCCCGCCGAGCTCGCACACATGATCGCCGGGGCCCTGCGGATCAAGACCGAGGAGAAGCAGGCGCTGCTCGAGGAGCGGAACGTCGCCAAGCGGCTCCGGCTCTTGTCGGAGATCCTCGCGCGCGAGCTGGAGCTGGTCGAGATCGGCACCAAGATCCAGTCCCAGGTCCAGTCGGAGATGGAGAAGGGCCAGCGCGAGTACTTCCTGCGCCAGCAGCTCAAGGCCATCCAGGAAGAGCTCGGCGAGGTGGACGAGCAGCAGGCCGAAGCCGCAGAGCTGCGCGAGCAGATCGAGCAGGCGGGGCTGCCCGACTACGCGATGAAGCAGGCAGAGCGCGAGCTCCAGCGCTTCGAGCGCCTGCCCCCGCAGTCAGCCGAGCACGGCGTGATCCGGACCTATCTGGAGTGGCTCGCCACCCTGCCGTGGTCGAAGTCGACCGAGGACCACCTGGATCTCGCCCAGGCGCGGAAGCAGCTCGACGCGGACCACTACGACATCGAGAAGGTCAAGGACCGCATCCTCGAGTTCCTTGCCGTGCGCAAGCTGAAGCCGGACGCGCGCTCGTCGATCCTCTGCTTCGTCGGCCCGCCGGGAGTGGGCAAGACCTCGCTGGGGCGGTCCGTGGCCGCGGCGATGGGCCGCAGGTTCGAGCGCATCTCCGTCGGCGGCGTGCGCGACGAGTCCGAGATCCGCGGCCACCGCCGCACCTATATCGGCGCCATGCCGGGGACGATCGTCCGCGCCATGCGCGACGCCGAGTCGAACAACCCCGTGCTGATGATCGACGAGATCGACAAGATGGGGGCGGACTTCCGCGGCGACCCTTCGAGCGCGATGCTCGAGGTGCTGGACCCCGAGCAGAACTCGACCTTCCGCGACCACTACCTCGACCTTCCGTTCGACCTCTCGAACGTCTTCTTCATCACCACCGCGAACCAGCTCGACCCGGTGCCGCCCGCGCTGCGCGACCGCATGGAGGTGATCGAGCTCTCCGGATACACGCACGAGGAGAAGCGCGAGATCGCCAGGCGCTACCTCGTACCCCGCCAGATGGAGCGCAACGGAGTGGGCCGCTCGAAGGTCGAGGTCACTGACGAAGCCCTCGACCTGATCATCGACGGCTACACGCGCGAGGCAGGGGTGCGGCAGCTCGAACGTGAGATCGGCTCCATCTGCCGCAAGGTCGCCCGCGAGTTCGCCGAGGGCAAGCGCAAGTCGAAGCGCACCATTCGCGCGAGGCAGGTCACCGAGCTGCTCGGCAGGCGGCGGTTCCAGCCCGACGTCCAGCGCCGGACCGGCGAGCCGGGCGTGGCCACTGGCCTCGCCTGGACGCCGGTCGGGGGCGACGTGCTGTTCGTCGAGGCGACCGCCTATCCCGGCGAGGGCAAGCTCCAGATCACCGGCCAGCTCGGCGACGTGATGAAGGAGTCGGCCGCCGCGGCCCTGTCGTACGTGAAGCGGAACGCCTCACAGCTGGACGGGGTGCTGCCGGAGGACTGGCTCCAGACGCAAGACCTCCACGTGCACGTGCCGGCCGGCGCCATCCCCAAGGACGGCCCGAGCGCCGGCATCACGATGGCCACCGCTCTCGCCTCGCTCGTGACCGGCAGGCCGGTGCGCTCGGACACGGCCATGACCGGTGAGATCACCCTCACCGGCCAGGTGCTGCCGATCGGTGGGCTGAAGGAGAAGGCGCTCGCCGCCCAGCGCGCGGGCATCAACCGTCTGATCGTGCCGCGGCGGAACGAGGCCGAAGTCGAGGACATCCCCGAGCATCTGCGCAAGCACATGGAGTTCGTCTTCGTGGATTCCGTCGACGAGGTCCTCGAGGCGGCCCTCGAGCCGCCCGAGTCGGCGGACCGCAGCCGCGACGGCCGGTCCCGCTCGGCCGCGAGCCGGGGCCGTCCGCGCCGCCGCGGGGGCGAGCCGGTTGCGGCGCGCCGCAAGAGCTGACCGGCCGCACTCGACAGCTCCCGCTTCCGGTTAGAGTGTGCACACTCGCAAGCCAATTCGAGGAGAGCGATGGCAGGTAAGAAAAAGGCCGCGAAGGCCGGAGCCGGAGCGGTCGCCGCGGGTCAGGCGGTTCGGTCGAACCCCTACGTCCAGCGGATGATCGAGGACGAGGACCTGCGTGACAACCTGCGCACGGCGTTCGATTCCGCGCGCAAGGCGTACACGCGGATGTCGAACGGCAAGGGCCCCGTCAGGGCAGTTACCGAAGACAAGAAGGTCCAGAAGGAGCTCCGCGAGGCAGCCTCGTCGCTGCGCGAGGCGGCAGAAGCGCTGCGCGGTAAGAGGAAGAAGCGGCGTCGCGGCCGCCTCCTCCTGATCGGTCTCATCGGCGCGGGGCTGGCCCTCGCGCTGAGCGAGGGACTGCGCAAGAAGGTCCTCGACGCGATGTTCGGCGCCGAGGAGGAATTCGAGTACTCGGCGACGACCACGCCAGAGCCGGCTTCGAGCGAGCCGGTCGGCACCGCTTAGCGGCGCCGCCCGGATCGTCCAGCTTCGAGGGGGCGCCTTTGGCGCCCTCTCAAGTTGGATGGTCCTTCGGTCCGGCATCCATCGTGGTTGGCTGGCCAGCTAGACTGCCGGCGGGATGGAGGCTTCGGTCCAAGCCCCCCGCGGGCTCGCGGGGGAGAAGGCCCGCCGGATCATCGAGGCGATGCGCGCCAGCGTCGGCACGCGCGGTGCCGCCGGCTCCACCTTCGACCACGTGGCCCGGGAGGCCGGTGTCTCCCGAGGATTGCTCCACTACTACTTCGGCTCCAAGGAGCGGCTCCTCGTCGAGGTCGTCCGCCACGACTGCCAGGTGCGAATCGCGGCGATGGACGAGCGCCTCGCCCGCGCCGACTCGGTCGACGCAATCGTCGAGGCGCTGGTGCACGGCCTCGAGGCGTTCATCGAGGAAGCGCCGGGCAGCCAGGCGGTCACCTACGAGATGTTGAGCGCGTCGCGCCACAGCGAGGAGATTCGCTCCGAGCTGGCCGAGCTCTACCGGCGCTGGCGGGGCCACCTCGCGGACGGCCTGCGCGAAAAGGAGCGGCAGGGCGTCGTCGACCTCCAGGCCGACCCGGAAGCGGTTGCGGCCGTCCTGTTTGCCCTCGGCGATGGCTTCGGAATACAGCTCAGCTCCGATCCCGGCTGGGAGAGCGATTCCGCGTTCGGGCTCGGGGTACAGGTCGCACGCAGGTTGCTGGGAGATCCGGTCGCCGGTCGCCAGTCGCCGGGACCGGAGCCCAAGCCCTAGCCCCGGCCCCAGTTTCGCTGTGCGGGGCGGATGCGCACGTCCTGCGGGCCACGCCCCGAGCTGCCAGCTCCGACCAAGCTACGTTGTCGACTTTGGCCCTGATGGGGCCCCTAGACGACTTTGTAGGCGCGCTCCGGCACCGCGCGCCCCTCGCGCCGCCTACTGGCTTTGTCCCTCATTGACTCACGCGGCGTACCGAGCTAGGGTAGGCGCGCGGGCCTCAAGCGGCTGTCCCTGGTTTGTAAAAGGGGCGGTCCGAGGGGTTACAGAAGACATAAGCGGACTGGGCGCGCGGACGTGCCACGGTTGCGCTCCCGGGTCGCAGATTGCGATGGCGAGCCCCTTCCCGGAAATGGCCAAGATCACAAGCCCGAGTACAGATGCGCTCCTGCGTGAGCGAGTCCTCGGGTTGGTCGCCAGACTCGGATCGCGCCCTCGTAAAGCGGGTTCCCCCCCAGATGGCCCCGGCGGCCTCGCATGCATCGTGGCAGCACCAAATCAGGTGCTGTCGATGGTCGCCGGGGCCGTCCCCCCAGGCTTCGCGGAGCCAGCCCGGCGCCCCGCTGGAGGCTCACGCTGCGCTCGCGGGCCTCTACCTGGGCGACCCGGACGGGGTCCGCCGGCTCCCGCCGCCGCGGAGGCGGATGACTCCACCGGCTGCCTCCCGCAGACGCGCCTGCCCGTCCATGAGAAAGAGCTCGATAGTGAGGTTGGGCTCGACGTGGGTCTGGCCGAGCACCGCCAGCACCCTGCGCCCGTCAGGCGCTCGACTTCCTTGCTGTAGCGCGGTTCCATCAGGCGCTGGAACGCCTGACGCAGTTCGACCACGCGCTCCGGCTCGCCGCGCTCCATCAGCGTCTGCTCGACCGTAAGCGATCCGTCGTCGCGCAAGACGCAGAGGAGGACATCGTCGAACGCGTACGTCTTCGCCCGCACGGGGCCGCGCCCGTAGTGCTCGCGCAGGACCCCTACAAGGCGCGTCGAGATGGCGGTGAGCAGTTCACCGCTGCGGACGGGCGCCTGTGAGGCGGTCACCCCTCGGCCCCCCGCCCGGGCGCCTCAGGGGCGGGCGGTCGGCGTATCCGAGCATTACCGAGCAATCCTGCTCGCTCAGCCCGGTAGTCGGTTGAGCGTCCTGCCGACGGTCAGATGGAGACGCCGCTGGGCGCAATCGCTGGAGGAAGCGGGTGCGGAGAGGCTGGTAACCGGTTGCGCCCGGGCCAGCCGCGAGGTGGTGGTGCGCCATGATGTTTTTCCTCTGCAAGTGTCGAAACGCGCTTACATCTAAGCTAGCTGCCCCCGTCGAGGGCGAACATCCCCCATTCAGGGGATCGTCCAAAGCAGGTCTATGGCCGCGGCGAGCCTGAGGGCTTTCGGCTCCCCGCCCGGAGCGGGGGCTAGCCCCGACAAACTACTGCAGCTTGGGCGAGGTCCACGGCGCGGGGAGTCGCCGCTCCAGCTCCTCGCCCAGCTCGGCCACGGGGATCCGGACCTGTTCGAGTGAGTCGCGGTCACGCAGGGTCACGGTGTCGTCCTCGACCGTCTGGCCGTCGATCGTGACTCCCCAGGGCGTGCCGATCTCGTCCTGGCGCCGATAGCGCTTGCCGATCGAGCCGCCGGCGTCGTACTCAGCCGGCATGCGCGGGCGCAGGTCCTGGTAGACCTCACGGGCCTTCTCGGGCATGCCCTCGCGCGATACGAGCGGCAGGACGGCGACCTTGACCGGCGCCAGGCGGGGGTGTAGGCGCAGGACGGTGCGCTGCCTGCCCTCGATCTCCTCCTCGTCGTAGGCATCGACCATGAAGGCGAGCATCGAGCGGTCGACGCCCGCCGCGGGCTCGACCACGTGGGGCACGTAGCGGTCGCCGGTCGCCGTGTCGACGTACTCGAGCTTCTCCCCGGAGAACTTGGCGTGCTGCGTCAGGTCGAAGTCGCCCCGGTTGGCGATCCCCTCGAGCTCGGACCAGCCGATGGGGAACAGGTACTCGACGTCGGAGGTCGCGCTCGAGTAGTGCGACAGCTCCTTCTCCGGATGCGCGCGCAGCCGGAGGTGGTCGGGCCTGAGGCCGAGGTCCGTGTACCAGCGCATCCGCTCGTCGAGCCAGTAGCGGTACGCCCCCTCCGCCTCGGGCGGCGGCACGAAGTACTCCATCTCCATCTGCTCGAACTCGCGAGTGCGGAAGATGAAGTTACCGGGCGTGATCTCGTTCCGGAACGACTTCCCTACCTGGGCGATCCCGAAGGGCGGCTTCTTGCGCGCGAACTGCAGCACGTTCTTGAAGTTCACGAAGATGCCCTGCGCCGTCTCGGGGCGCAGGTAGGCGACCGACCCCTCGTCCTCCACCGGGCCCATGTGGGTCTTGAACATCAGGTTGAACTGACGCGGCTCCGAGAGCTCTCCGCCGCACTCGGGGCACCTGAGCTCGCCCTCGGGCTCCTCCTCGCGCAGGTGGTCCTCGCGCCAGCGCTTCTTGCACTTCCCGAGGCACTGCACGAGCGGGTCGGTGAATCCCTCCAGGTGGCCGGACGCCTCCCAGGTCTTCGGATGCATGATCACCGCGGCGTCGAGGGCGACGATGTCGTCGCGCGCGTGGACCATCGCCCGCCACCACTCGTTCTTGATGTTCTGCCTGAGCAGGACGCCGTAGTGGCCGTAGTCGTAGGTGGAGGCGAGCCCGCCGTAGATCTCGGAGGACTGGAAGACGAAGCCGCGGCGCTTGCAGAGCGCGACGATCTTGTCCATGGTCACGACGTCCTGCGCTTGGGTGGCCATTGCCGCAATCTAGCTAGAGCGACGGCTCACGACGAAAAAGGCTCGAAATAGCGGCCTTTTGACCCCGACCGAGGCTTCGTCTTCTCGGACCTGGGGTACCGTGATCGCCGAAGCGATGGTTACGACCGCGCTCCGACCGATCGGGCATCTGGCCGCCTGGCTCCTCTGGCAGTCGATGCGCGTCTCCCTGCTCGACGATCTGGAGTCGCCCAAACCGCCGGGCGGCGCCTAGCGGCTGGCCCGTCCTGGCACTCCTATACTCGGAGTGCCATGCCCATTTACGAGTACCGCTGCGAGCAGGGTCACACCTTCGAGGTCATGCAGCGGATGACCGACGACCCGCTCACGAGCTGCTCGACCTGCGAGGCGCCGGTGGAGCGCGTCTTCCACCCGGTCGCCGTCCACTTCAAGGGCTCCGGCTTCTACACGACCGACTACGGCAAGAAGAAGCCGCCCTCGTCGGACTCTGCGCCGAAGTCCGAGCCGAAGGAATCGAAGTCGAAGGACTCCTCGCCGTCGGGCGACTCGTCCAAGTCGTCGTCGACTGGCTGACGACGCTCAGCCCTTCTGGAGCTTCTCGACCGCGTCGCGCCGGGCGCCCTCGGACACCATGAGGCTGCTGCCAGGGCCGCAGGAGAGGCAGGACGGCTCGAGAACCATCGTGTTTCCGGTCCCGCCCGTGGCGAGGTCCGTGAACAGCTCCATCAGGCCGGGTCCGCGAAGGTCGCTCCTGAGCGCCTTCGGCGCGCGCCAGCTGACGAACGGCAGCCGCAGGAATGTCGTGGGCGAGGTCAGCTGGTGGCGGATGCCAGTCAGCACCTCCTGTTGACGCGCCGCGCGATCGAGATCGTTCTCGTCGGGGGCGCAGGGGTTCTTGCGCACGCGCGAGAACCCGAGCGCCCTCGTGCCGTCGAGGTGCTGGTCTCCCTTGGGCAGCCGGAAGCCCTTCCAGAAGTTGTCGAAGGGCGGGGCGCAGATCCGGGTCTTGTTGTTCACGGTGACGCCTCCGAGCGCGTCGATCAGCTTCGGGAAGTCCTTGAAGTCGACCTCGATGAGGTGGCTGATCTTCAGTCCGTTGCCGAGGAACTCCTCCACGGTCTGGATCATCAGGGCGGGCCCTCCGATGGCGTACGCCGCGTTGATCTTCTGGGCTCCGTGGCCGGGAATCTGCGCGAAGGAGTCGCGGGGGATCGACAGCTTGCGGACGCTCCCGAACGCGGAGTGGACGACCATGATGCTGTCCGCCCGGGCCGGGCCGGACTGGGACTTGTCGATCGACTCGCCGCGGCGCTGGTCGGAGCCGAGCACGAGGATGTTCGTCCCAGACAGCAGGGTGCCCTGGCTCGACAGCGCGCGCTTGGCGCCGTCCGACACACCCTCCTCGAGCTGGGCGCTGACCATGAACAGGACTATCGACAGGAGCAGCCAGCAGACGATCGCGACCGCCGCCCACTTCAGCACGCGTCCGAGGGTGAGCTCCTGCCGTTCGCCAGGCTCGCGATCGCGCCGGCGGCCAAGTCTTCGGCGGAGCCCCTCGAGGTCGCCGGAGGGCCTCAGACCACCGAGCGGACGGCGGCGCGAGCGGTAGACCTTGTACTCGGGAGGCCCCGGGGGGCGGTCGTTCACGTAACGGTGTATAGCCGTCGCGCCGGGCGTCGGGTGCGCCCTCGGCCTCTGCCAACCGCCAACTGCCAACTGCCAACCCCGACCCGCCCCCGCGGATCCCGCACCCTCATAAGCTCCATGCATGCCCCCACGGCGCGTCATCGGCATCGACGCCGGAGGCACCAAGCTGCTCGGTGGGGTGGTCGACGAGTCTCTCGTGGTGCACCACCGAGTGCATCGCACCTGGCGCGGGGCCGACCGCCGGGAGACGCTCGACATCATGGTCGGGGCCGTCGAGGAGATCCGTGCGGCCGCTCCCGACGTGGCCGCCGTCGGCTTCGGCATCCCCGCGCTCGTGGAGCGAGCGAGCGGCGTAGCGCGCTGGTCCACCCACCTGCCCCTCGAGAACGTTCCCTTCCGCGACCTGATGAGCGAGCGGCTGGGCCTGCCCGTAGAGGTCGACAACGACAGCAACGCGGCCCTGATCGCCGAGCACCGGGCCGGTGCGGCGAGGGGGGCGAGACACGCCGCGCTGCTCGCGCTTGGCACGGGCATAGGCGGCGGGCTCCTGCTCGACGGGCGTATCTACCGCGGCGCCGACGGGCTGGGCGCGGAGCTCGGCCACCTCGTCATCGACATCGACGGTCCCGACTGCCAGGGCGACTGTCCCGGCCGCGGCTGCCTGGAGGTGCTCGCTTCGGGCACCGCCATCGGCGCCGCCGGACGCGAGGCCGGCCGAGCCAGTCCGGAGTCGGAGCTCGGCAAGCGGCTGGCCGCGGGGCGGGAGGTGACCGGCGCTCTCGTCACCGAGCTGGCCCATGACGGTGACGCCGCGGCGCGCGAGGCGCTCACCGAGGTCGGCAGGCGGCTCGGCGCCGGCATTACGAGTTTGGTCAACGCCCTCAACCCGGAGGTGGTCGTGATCGGCGGCGGAGCTGTGGCCGCGGGCGAGCTCCTGCTCGAGCCGGCCCGCGAGGTGGTGGCCGAGCGCGCGCTGCCCCCGAGCCGCGAGCGGGTCCGCATCCTGCCCGCCCACTTCGGCGACGAGTCGGGGATGCTCGGCGCGGCTCTGCTGGCGCTCGACGGGGACGGCTCGTGAGCGGCCGGCTCGTGGTCTGTCCAACACCGATCGGCAACCTAGAGGACGTCACCCTGCGGGTCCTCTCGTCACTGCGGGAGGCCGACGTGGTGGCCTGCGAGGACACGCGCCGCACGCGGGTCCTGCTCGACCGCTACGGGGTCTCCGCCCGGCTCGTCTCCTATCACGAGCACAACGAGGAGCGGCGCGCGGCGGAGCTGGTGGAGAGGATGCGCGAGGGGCAGGTGGTGGCGCTCGTCTCCGACGCCGGCATGCCGCTCGTCTCGGATCCCGGCTACGTGCTCGTCAGGGCCTGCGTCGGCGCCGGATTGCCGGTGGAAGTCCTTCCCGGCCCGTCGGCGGCCGTCACGGCGTTGGTGGCTTCCGGCCTGCCGGGGGACGAGTGGCGCTTCGCCGGCTTCCTGCCCCGGAAGAAGGCGGAGCTGCGGACCGTGCTGGCGCAGCCGGGCGGGACGCTGGTGGCGTTCGAGTCGCCTCGGCGGCTCCCCGGCACCCTGGCCCTGCTGGCCTCGCTGGACCCCTCTCGGGAGGTAGCGGTCTGCCGCGAGCTGACCAAGGCCCACGAGGAGGTCGTGCGGGGTAGCGCCGGCGAGCTCGCCGAACGCTACGCCGGGAAGCCGCCCAAGGGGGAGGTGGCGCTCGTGCTCGGCCCGCTCGAGGCCTCTGCTGCGGCCGGGACCGGCGACGCCGCCCTCGCCGCGCTGCGGCGACTCGTCGAGGCGGGAGCGAAGCCGCGCAAGGCGGCGGCGGTCGTCGCGGAGCTCACCGGTGCGAGTGCGAACGCCCTCTACCGAGGGCTCACCTCCACTCCGCAACAGGACCGAGACGATCCGTGACGGTACTGCGACCAACACGCACAGGGGTGTAAAAACAGCCCCCGAGCCTGGCCCGGCGCCCTACCGTCGCCCGCGTGACCCGACTTGCCACCGCAACGGCGCTCGCGATCGCGCTCCTGTTCGCCGGCGCGCAGCCGGCAGACGGCGCCGCTCCGGGCTGGGTCTGGCCCCTCCGGGGCGAGGTCGTCAATCCCTACCGCAACGGCAGCGACCCCTACGCGGCCGGTCAACACCGAGGCATCGACATCGCGGGGCCGATCGGCGCTCCGGTCGTAGCGGCCGCCGCCGGCGTGGTGCGCTTCGCTGGCACGGTCGGCAGCTCCGGCCGGACTGTCGGCATCCGAACGAGCGACGGGCGCTACGACACGAGCTATCTCCACCTGTCGTCGATATCCGTGCGAGCGGGAGATCACGTGGCGGCGGGCGAGCGGGTCGGCGCCGTGGGCACCACGGGTCACGCCTCGACGGCGCGTCCCCACCTCCACTTCGGAGTGCGCGACGCAGGCAGTCGCCACGCCTACCACGACCCGCTCGAGCTCCTCCCCCCGCCGGCGCGGCCGCGCCCGGCGCCGCGAGGCACGCCGGCCCCGGTCGGCGCGCCGGCGCGGCCGTCGCCGGCTCCCCTTCGCCACGGGGTGCCGGCGCGGATTCCCGAGCCCGTGCCAGGTCCGCTGCCTCGCACAGCGCCGCAAGGCATCCCGGGCCGAGCGCCGAGCCCGCTCCCCGCGCTCCGCCCGTTTCCCCGGCTCCACGGCATGCCGGCCGCGGCTGCCCGGCGATCTCCGGCTCGGCGGGGTGCGCCGGAGGCCGGTCCCTCGGAGGCCCCCGGACCGGCGGGGCGCCCGGCCCCGGCGCCGCACCCATCGAGCGTGGCCCCCCATGGCGACGGCGCCTCCGGGCCCGACCTCGGCTGGGCGCTGGCTTGCCTCGGGCTGCTGCTGGCTGCGGCCCTTGCCGGAGCGGGCCGGGACCGCGAGGGTGGTCCCGCCCGGCTACCCGCGCGGCTCGGGGCGCTGCTACGCCCCCTGGCCGGCCGGGGCTGACGCGTCCGCCACGACGCTGGGCGCCTCGGCCCGGGCCTGCGAGGCCCCGTTAGCATCGAACCGATGCCGTACTACGTCACCACGCCGATCTACTACGTGAACGCCGAGCCCCACCTCGGGCACGCTTACACCACCATCGCCGCCGACGTGCTCGCGCGGCACATGCGTCTCCGCGGCGAGGACGTCTTCTTCCTCACCGGCACGGACGAGCACGGTGAGCCCGTGACGCTGGCGGCTGAGAAGCTTGGGATCACCCCCCGCGAGCTGGGCGACCGGAACGTCGTGCACTTCAAGGAGCTGGCGGCGCGGCTGGGAATCACCAACGACTTCTTCATCCGCACCACGGATCCCGAGCACGAGCGAGTGGTCGAGGAGGTCGTCCAGCGCATCCACGACAACGGCCACGTCTACGAGGGCACGTACGAGGGCTGGTACTGCCCGCGCTGCGCCGACTTCAAGACCGACTCGGAGCTCGAGGAGGGCAACCGTTGCCCGATCCACAAGATCGTCCTCGAGCGCGAAAAGGAGGACAACTGGTTCTTCCGCCTGTCCGCTTTCCAGGAGTCGCTCGAGCGTCTGTACGCGGAAGACACCGGCTTCGTGATTCCCGAGAACCGCTACAACGAGGCGCTCTCGTTCATCAAGCAGGGGCTCCAGGACATATCCCTGTCCCGGGCGAGGCTGAGGTGGGGCGTGCCCGTGCCCTGGGACCGCGAGCAGGTGATCTACGTGTGGATCGACGCTCTTCTCAACTACTACTCGGCGCTCTCGTACGCGCGCGGGGGCGAGGACCTCACGGACCGCTTCTGGCCCGCCACGGTCCACCTGATCGGCAAGGACATCCTCAAGTTCCACGCGGTGATCTGGCCCGCGATGCTGATGGCCGCCGGGCTGGAGGTGCCGCGACAGGTTGCCATCCACGGCTTCCTGCTGCTGGGGGAGCACAAGATGTCCAAGTCGCTCGGGAACGTGATCGACCCGTTCCAGGTGGCGGACCTGTACGGGGCGGACGCCCTGCGCTTCTATGTCCTGCGCGAGGTTCGCTTCGGGCAGGACGGCGAGGTCTCGCCGGAGGGGTTCGAGCGCCGCTACACGAGTGAGCTCGCGAACGAGTACGGCAACCTCTCGAGCCGGACGCTGGCGATGATCGAGCGCTATCGCGACGGCGTGGTGCCCCAGGCCGAGCTGCCCGCCGAGCTCGTCCCCGACTTCCAGGGGCTGGCCGAGGCGGTCTGTCGGCGCCTGGACGAAGCCGACCTGACGAGCGCGCTCGACGAGATCTGGCAGCGGGTGAAGCGCCTGAACCGCTACGTGCAGGACGAGGAGCCCTGGCAGATCGCCAAGGACGACTCGCAGGCGGAGCGGCTCGACTCGATCCTGTACGGGCTGACCGAGGGGCTGCGCGTGGTCTCCGTGCTCCTCCAGCCGTTTATGCCGGATTCCACGGAGCGCCTGCTCGCGGCCCTGGGCCGGGAGGACCTCTCGCTCGATACCGCCCGCTTCGGCGCCCTCCCTGGGGGTACGCGGTGCGGAGAGCTGGGCCAGCTCTTCCCCAAGGTCGAGGCCGAGGCGCCGGCCGCGTAGTCGCGCGCCGTGGTCGACACCCACTGCCATCTCGACGCGTGTGAGCCGCCCGCAGCCGAGCTCGTGGACCGGGCGGCGGAGACCGGGGTAAGGAGGATCGCCACGGTGGGAACCGACCCGGGCTCCATCGAGGCGGCCCTCGCGACCGCGCGGCGGCACGGGGAGGTCGTGGCCATCGTCGGGCGCCACCCGCACGCGGCCGAAGGCTTCGGCGCGGCCGACCTCGAGCAGGTCGAGCGGGCCGCCGCCGACCCGGACGCCCGGGCGATCGGCGAGACAGGTCTCGACTACTATCGCGACTTCGCCCCGCGCGACCACCAGCGGCGGGCGTTCGAGGCCCAGCTCGAGCTGGCCGAGCGCGCCGGGCTCCCGGTGGTGATCCATACGCGTGCCGCGGAGGAGGACACGTTCGCCGTCCTGCGCGAGCGGTCCCTCTCCCTCACAGTCCTGATGCACTGCTTCTCGGTGCCCGATCGGCTCGACGAGTGCGTCGAGCGCGGCTACATGTGCTCGTTCGCCGGCAACGTGACGTATCCGAAGGCGACCGAGCTCCAGGCCGCGGCGCGCGAGCTGCCCGACGAGCTGCTGCTGGTGGAGACGGACTCTCCCTACCTCGCCCCGCAAGCAGTACGGGGGAAGCCCAACGAGCCGGCGAACGTCCGTCACACGGCCGCCTTCGTCGCCGACCTGCGCGGCCTGAGCTACCAGGAGCTGGAGCGGACCGTCGAGGCCAATGCCGCCCGGGTCTTCGGATGGTGAGCGACGAGCCGCGCCAGGCTAGCCTGCGCCGGCTGCGCCGCTACCGGGTTCGGCCCAACCGCGAGCTGGGCCAGAACTTCCTGATCGACGACAACCTGCTGGGCGTGATCGAACGGGCCGCTGAGCTGGACTCGCAGGATGTCGTGCTCGAGGTGGGAGGCGGTCTCGGCGTGCTGTCGGAGCACCTGGCTCCGCGCGTGGCGCACCTGCACGTGGTGGAGGTGGACCGGCGCCTGCGCGCGCCGCTAGAGGAAGCGCTCGAGCCGTTTGAGAACGCTTCCCTGCATCTGGCCGACGCAGTCGACCTCGACCTTGCCGCGCTCAGGCCTACTCCCTCGAAGGTCGTGGCCAACCTGCCGTACGGCGTGGCCGCCACGGTCCTGCTCAAGTCGGTCTCCGAGCTCCCGGAAGCGTCGCTCTGGGTGGCGATGGTGCAGCGGGAGGTGGGCGACCGCCTCGCCGCGCAGCCGGGGGGGAGGCTCTACGGCACCACGTCCGTGCTCGCCCGGCTCGCCTGCGATGTCCGCTTCCTGCGGCGGGTGCCGCGCTCGGTCTTCCACCCGGAGCCGAACGTGGAGTCCGCGCTGATCGCGATGCGTCGGACGGGCCCGGCGGCGGATCCGGTGGTGACGGCGCTGGTCCACGCGGGCTTCGCCCACCGGCGGAAGGCGTTGGCGGGATCGCTGGCACTCGCGCCCGGCGCCGAGGAGGGCCTGCGCCAGCGCGTCCGGGACGCCCTCGAGCGCCTCGGGCACCCGGTGGACGCGCGCGCCGAGCGGCTCCCGCCCGAAGACTGGCCCCGATTGGCCGAGGAGATCGGCCGCGAGCGTCTGACCGAGCTGGCGCCGCGATGATCGTCGAGCACGCGTACGCCAAGGCCAACCTGGTGCTGCACGTGGGCCCGCCACGGAAGGACGGGCTTCACCCCCTCTGCTCGCTGTTCGCCTCGCTAGAGCTCGCCGACGAGCTGACCGTCGAGGAGTGCGAGGCCGACGAGCTCGATTGTCCGGGCGTTGAGGGGGAGAACCTGGCCACGCGGGCAATCTCGGCGCTCAGGGAGACGGTGCCGGGACGGGTGCCCCCGCTTCGCGTGCGCATCGACAAGCGGGTTCCCGTCGCGGCCGGCCTCGGCGGCGGCAGCGCCGACGCCGCCGCGGTTCTGCGCGCCGCCAACGAGCTGGCGGGGCGCCCCCTCGACTCGGGTGGCCTGCGAGCGATAGCCGCGGGCCTCGGCTCCGACGTGCCGAGCCAGGTCGAGCCGGGCCACGCGCTGGTCACCGGCGTCGGGGAGCAGATCGAGCGCATCGGCCTGCCCGAGGCGGCGGTGGTCCTCGTACCCGCGGCCGAGGGGCTCGGCACCGACGAGGTCTACGCCGAGCTCGACCGGATCGGCACCTGGAGGGACCGGCTCGAGCGCGAGCGTCTGGTTGAGCTCGCCGGCCAACCCCTGCGCTCGCTGGCAGCCTCGGTCGAGAACGACCTCCAGGCCGCCGTGTTGTCGCTCCGCCCCGAGGTGGAGCCGACGCTCGCCGAGCTGCTCGAGGCCGGAGCGGCCGCGGCCGCGCTCACCGGCTCCGGCCCGACGGTCTTCGGTCTGTTCAATAGCGACCAGGAGGCCCGAGCGGCGGGAGCCGATCTCGAGGGGGCGATCGTGACCCGCACGCGGCGCGCAGCGTGAGCCCGGCCCACATCATCGCGGCTATCGCGGCCGTCCTCCTCGCAGCCGGCGCGATCTGGCGGCGAGGGCGACTCAGCCGGGAGCGGCTGATCCTGGCGCTGATCGGGGCCGCCGCGCTCGGGGTCTACGCGAGCGGGTTGCTCTCGGCCCTCCCGGACCCGAAGCAGGTGATCGAGGATGTGGCCCAGGCGCTCGGCCCCTGGACCTATGCGCTCGTGGGGGTCTTCGCCTTCCTCGAGACGGGTGCCTTCGTCGGGCTGATCGCTCCGGGCGAGACGATCGTCATGGCCGGCGGGGTGATCGCGGGTCAGGGCGAGATAGAGCTGCTGCCACTGATCGGCCTGGTCTGGACCTGTGCCGTGCTCGGCGACACCACCAGCTTCTTCATCGGCCGCAAGCTCGGCCGTCGATTCCTGACGCGGCACGGGCCGCGGGTCGGGATCACGGAGACCCGCCTCCGGCAGGTGGAGGGCTACTTCGACCGCCACGGCGGCAAGACGATCCTGATCGGGCGCTTCATCGGACTCGTGCGGGCGCTGGCGCCGTTCATCGCCGGCTCGTCGGGCCTGCGCTACAAGCGCTTCATTCCTTTCAGCGTCGTCGGCACGGGCCTCTGGGCCACGGCGTTCTGCCTGCTGGGCTACATCTTCTGGCAGTCCTTCGACCAGGTGGCGAACGTGGCCGGCCACGCGGTCTTCGGCTTTGGCGTGGTGGTGGGCGTGATCGTCGCCGTGGTCGTCGCCTACCGCCGCCTTCGCCAGCCGGAGGAGCGGCGCAAGCTCGCCGCGTGGCTCGATCGACAGGGTCAGAAGCCGGCCCTACGGCCGCTGTTCGCGGTGGCCCGGTCGCTGTGGCGACGGGTGCTGCTCCCCATCGGGAAGCTGATCGGGCCGAGGGTTCGGTTCCTCTGGAATCGCATAACTCCTGGCGAGCTGGGGCTTGAGCTCACCACCTCGCTCGCAGTCGCCGGGGTGGGCGCCTACTTCTTCGTGCTCTACACGGTCGCACTGTCTCGCGACCCGGGTCCCACGGGGTTCGATTCGGACGTCATGGACCTCGTGAATCGGCTGCACAGCTCGGTCGGGGTGGACGCGGCGAAGATCGTGTCCGCGCTGGGAGCGTTCCCGACGGTGACCGGGGCCGTGCTCGGCGCCTGCGTGCTGGTCGCCGTCAGGCGGCGGCCGGTCGAGCTCGTCGCGCTGGTGATCGGCCTCGCGCTCGTGGTCCTGGGCGTGCATCTGGCCAAGGCCGGCATCGACCGGCCGCGCCAGCCCGGCGCCGATGTGCATACGGAGGGCTCGAGCTTCCCCAGCGGGCACGCCGCCTACTCGGCCGCGTGGGTGGCCATCGCGGTCGTGTTCTCCCGGCGCCTACGACTGATGAGCCGCGCGACGGTGGTGCTGCTGGCGGTGGTGGTCAGCGCCGCCGTGGGGCTGTCGCGGATCTACCTGCAAGCTCACTACTGGTCCGACGTCGCGGGCGGCTGGGGCCTCGGGTACGGGATCTTCGGCAGCGTGGCGGTTGTCGCGCTGATCGTCTCCCATGTGCGCGACAATGCGGCGGCGGAACCGGCACCCAACCCCTGATGGACTTCAATCTCACAACCACCGAGATGGCGCTGGCGCTCGCGGCGGGGGTGGTGGGCGCAGGTTACATCGCCTTCATCCTCGTGCCCGCCTGGGAGTCCTACGGGAGGCTGTGGGAGCGCCTCGCGGCGGGTTTCCTCACTCTCTTCACCCTCGCCACGCTCCTCGGCATCGGCTCGGCGATCGGCCTCCTGATCGTATGGTCGTACGACCGCTACGTCTAATGCCCCGACCGCTCGCGGCCGATTAGGGACTCGATGAGTCAGTTCAGACGCGGCTGGGCACTCTCGGGCGCGAGCTGGCGAGCGCTCCGAGCTCACCGGAATCTCGTTCTCTTCCCGCTCTATGGCGGAATCACCCTGCTCATCGTGGTCGCGCCGGTGGCCGGCCCCGGGGCCTGGCTCGCCGACCGTGGCGACACCGTGCCCGGCGTATTGCTGATCGCGGCCAGCATCTACCTGGCGGCGTTCATCACGACCTTCTTCGGCGTCGGCCTCGCGGCCACCGCCGACCGCCTGCTGCGCGGCGAGGGCGCGGGAATCGGCTACGGCTTCGGGGTCGCCGGTCGCGGCTCGGCGCCATCGCGGGCTGGGCGCTCCTGACGGCCACCGTCTCGGTCTTGATCCGCGTGCTCGAGTCGCGCGGCGAGATCGCCACCATCGTGGCCGGCCTGTTCGGCGCCGCCTGGAGCCTCGTGACCTTCCTGGCGCTGCCGGTGGTGGCGCTCGAGGGCCTCGGCCCGATCGCGGCGCTCAAGCGCTCCGCGGGGCTGTTCCGCGAGCGCTGGGGTGGCCAGCTGGGCGGCATGGCGGCGATCGGGATCAGCGTGCTGCTGCTCGGCGTGCTCCCCTCGATCGGCCTGATGGTGGGCGGCATAGCGATCCTCTCCGGATCCGGCACCGCCGGCCTCGGCGCGGTCCTGGTGGCGATCGGTGTGGTCGGCTTCGGCCTCAGCTGCCTGGTGTCCTCGGCGTTGCGGCAGGTCTTCGCAGTGGCTCTCTACCGCTACGCACTGTGCGGCGAGGCGCTCGGCGGCTTCTCCGCAGAGGACCTCCGGGGCAGCGTCAAGGCGCGCTCACGCGGCCGCCTGCGCAGCGCCTAGACCTACAATCACTGCCATGTCGGCGTCGCAGAAGCGCACGGGCGCCGCTGCACGCAGGTCCGAGGCGCGTGGCTTTCTGGACGCGCTGGACGAGGTGTCCGAGGCCGTCGAGTCCGGCGCCGGTCTGCCGGCCGTCGCTCGCGCGGCGGGCAGCGCGCTCGACGCAAGCGTGATCGTGCTCGACTCCTCGAGCAGCGTCCTGGCCGTGGCCTGCGCGTCTCCGGACGACGAGCTAGTGGTGATGAGGGGTGAGTCGGGAAGCGAGTCCGTCGAGCTTCGGGTCGCCGACGCCCCCGTGGGCCAGCTGCGCTACCGGCCCCGCGGCGCCCCGCCGGAGGCCTCTCTCCTGAGGCTCGTGACCAACCTGATCGGGCTCGAGCTGGACCGCACCAAGGCGCCGGAGCGGGCCACCGAGGCGGCCGTGAGCGATTTCCTCTCGGACCTGCTCGAGCGCCGCGTGACGGACCGCGAGAACATCATCGCCCGCGCGGAGGAGCTCGGCTGCGACCTGCGCGACGGGGGCAGCGTGGCGATCGTCCGCGCCCGGCCTCAGCAGCCGGAGGAGGGCGACTGGCGGGCGCGCGTGCTGACGGTGGCCGAGCGGGGAGCGCGAGCCGTGGAGCGCGGCTCCCTGGCCGCACTCACCGAGCTCGCCGAGCCGCGGCCGACCGGGCTAGAGCGGGAGCTCGTGATCGTGGTGCCTGGTACCGAGCTCGGAGGCCGCGCCGTGGAGGCCGTGCTCCGGGAGCTGGAGGCCGGCATTGACAACTACACCTTCACCGTCGCGCTGAGCCGGCCCGCCGCCGACCCCGCGGACCTCCATCGCGCCGGAGCCGAGGCCCTCCTGGCCGCCAACGTCGCCGAGGCCCGCGGGATGCGGCTCTTGAGCTTCGAGGAGACCGGGGCCTACCGGCTCCTCCTCCCCGCCATGAGCGAGGATCCTACGGAGCTGCGCCGCTTCCACGACGAGACGGTCGCGCCCCTCGTGGCCTACGACGACCAGTATGAGACCGAGCTGGTGCGCACTCTGGAGTCGTTCCTGGACGCCGACGGCAACGTGGCGAAGACCGCGGAGAAGCTCTTCACCCACCGCCACACGATCCGTTACCGGCTCGACCGCGTCCGCGAGCTCACCGGGCTCGACGTGAGCTCGACCGACGGCCGCGAGCGCCTGTCCCTGGGGCTGAAGGCGATGCGCGTCCTCGGAATCGTGCCGCCTGGCGGCCCCGCGTACGAGCGCGGCGCCGAGGCGGGGCGGGTGCCGAAGGAGGCGAAGGACCGCTAAGCCGCCGCGGTTTCGGATCACCCGGTTCGAGGCTGGGGGGGAGGGATTTGCACCCCCGTTTCCTGGACCAAAACCAGGCGTCCTGCTGGCTAGACGACCCCCCAGCGGGGGCTCCAGCATAGGCGCGTGGGCCGGGCGAGTGCCCCCGCCGGTACGCTGATCTCGCTATGGCCGATCAGTTCTCGGTGCTGATCATGGCGGCTGGCCTGGGTACGCGCATGCGTTCGGAGCTTCCGAAGGTGCTTCACCCGGTGTGCGGCAAGCCGATGGTCCAGTGGGTGATCGACGCCGCGCGCGGCGCGGGAGCCGGCGCGGTGGTGTGCGTGACCCGGCCCGGCGACGGTGTCGAGCAGGGGTTGCCGGAGGGGGTGTCCGTAGCCCTGCAGACCGAGGGGGAGGGCACGGGATCGGCCGTGCTCGCGGCCCGCGACCGGCTCGGACAAGGCGGGACCGTCGTTGTGCTGTCCGGCGATCACCCGCTGATCTCCCAGACGCTTATCGAGAGGCTGATAGCGACCCACAGCGGCGAGGGCGCGACCGCCACCATCCTCACCAGCCTCGAGCTCGATCCCACCGGCTACGGGCGCATCGTTCGCAGCGCGAACGGGTCGGTCGAGCGGATCGTCGAGACCAAGTACCCCGACACGGTGCCCGCCGAGGTGCTCGACATCCGGGAGATCAACATCGGCACCTACGCGTTCGAGGGGCGCGACCTGGTGGCCGCGCTGGACCGGGTCGAGCCGAACGGCGGCGAGGTCCAGCTGACCGACACGTTCCCGATCCTGGCCGAGAGCGGCCGGCGCGTCGTGACGCTGGAGACGGGCGACGCCCTCTGCGCCTTGGGCATCAACAGCCGCGTGGAGCTGATGGAGGCGGAGAAATTCGCCCAGCGGCAGTTGATCGAGCAGCACGCGCGGGCGGGTGTCACCTTCGTCTCCCCAATGACGACCAGCGTCGACGTGGGCGTCGAGATCGGCGAGGACACGACCATCGCTTCGGGCGTCAGCCTGAGGGGTGCGACTCGGATCGGGCGCGGCTGCCAGCTCGGTCCCCACACCACGGTCATCGACGCGAGCGTCGGCGATCGCGTGAGCGCCCCTCACTCCTACCTGGTGGGCTGCGACGTCCGCGACGAGGCGACCATTGGGCCCTTCGCCTATCTGCGTCCCGGCACCGTCGTCCACGAGGGGGCGAAGATCGGCACCTTCGTCGAGGTGAAGAACTCCGAGATCGGACGGGGGGCGAAGGTGCCCCACCTCTCTTACATCGGAGACGCCGAGATCGGCGAGGAGTCCAATGTCGGCGCCGGCAACATCACCGCCAACTACGACGGCCGGCAGAAGCACCGCACGAAGCTCGGAAAACGCGTGAAGACCGGCGTCAACACCTCGTTCGTGGCCCCCGTGGACGTCGGGGATCGGGCGTACACTGGGGCCGGCTCAGTGATCACGGACGACGTCCCAGAGGGCGCGCTCGGAATCTCGCGCCCGGAGCAGAAGAACGTGGAGGGTTACACGGACCGCGTGGAGAAGGACGAGTGACCATGCCGATCGAGACGCTGACCGCGCCTTCGCCGTCCCACTTCATCGGCGCGAGCTACGACAAGCGCCTGATGGTCACGGCCGGCCGTGCGAGCCGCGAGCTGGGCGGGAAGATCGCCGACCGTCTTGGCGTGGCCCTGGTGGATCCCGGACTGAAGACCTTCTCCGACGGCGAGGTCTATTGCCGCTACAGCGAGTCGATCCGCGGAGCCGACCTGTTCATCGTCCAGTCGATCTGCGGCACGCCGGAAGAGGGCCTGACCGTGAACGACGCGCTCATGGAGCTGCTCCTGATGGTGCACGCCGCCAAGCACGCTTCGGTGCACCGGATCATCGCCGTGACGCCCTGGTACGGATATTCACGCCAGGACAAGAAGTCGGCTCCGCGCGAGCCGATCAGCGCCCGGCTCGAGGCCGAGATCCTCGAGGTCGCCGGGATCGACCGGCTCGTGACGATGGACTTCCACGCCGGCCAGCTCCAGGGATTCTTCTCCAAGCCGGTCGACCACATGACGGCGATGCCGATCCTCAGCCAGTACGTCAGCGACCAGCTGGGGCACGAGGACCTCGTGATCATCGCGCCCGACGCGGGGCGCGTGAAGCTCGTCAGGAACTTCGCCCGCAAGGTCCGGGCGCCCTACGCGCTGATGGAGAAGGAGCGGCCCGCCCAGGGCGTCGCCGAGATCGGGAAGGTCATCGGCCACGTGAAGGGCAAGGTCGCCGTGATCGTCGACGACATCATCGACACCGGCGGCACGCTCAGCGCGGCGGCGCAGACCGTGCTCGACGAGGGAGCCGAGCGGGTGTACGCGACAGCGACCCACGGGGTCTTCTCCGGGAACGCCTTCCAGACGCTGGCCGCCTCGCCGCTGGCCGGCATCCTCGTCACCGACACCATCCCGCTGGGCGACGACGGCCCCGGCCTGATCCGGCAGCTCACCTGCGCCGACATCCTCACCGACACGATCCGCCAGATCTTCAGCGACGGCTCGGTGTCCGGCATCTTCGCCGGCGAGAACCAGCTCTTCTAGCGGCTGCCGCAGCCTGAGCGGGGATTACGGGCCGATTTGCTACCGAGGCGCTAACGGGCGGCAAGAAGCGGGCCGCCCAGCTCTACGGGCGGCCGGACGGCTTCGGTGGCCTCCCGGATCCCGAGCCGGAGAACAGGGTGGAGCGGTGGTCGCGGCACCGGGACGGCAACCGCTTCAATCCGCGCTGCCCGGACTGCCGGGCGGGCGGCGGTTCTTGCGACGCCGCCCGGGCCTGACAGCGCCCACTCGCCCGGGTCGGTTGACTCGGCACAGCAGCGGGTACGAATCGGGTCAGGTTCCCCCGATTCCGCCTCAAAGGAGGTAAACAATGAAGAAGAAGCTCCTTGGAGGGGTGATCGTGGCTGCTGCCCTGACTGTGCCGGCCACTCCCGCCTTTGCCATCCACGACGGTGTCCTGGAGTTCGTTTCTGGACCCCCTAACTCTTCAGAAGTTGGCTGCACCCCTGATAACGCCCGGGCGATTGGGCACCCCGCGACGGGCAAGGCAAACACCGCGTTCGTGAACACGAACGTGTTGCCTTTCCACAACTTCGCCGACCCGAACTGTCGCTTCGGCCGCGACGACTAGACAGGTGCGCGTTCCGGGCGGGGAACTCGCTCATTCTTGACCGAGCCGACCCGCTCGGACCCACCCACCCTCGCGGCGAAACTCGCGCTCTCGAATGACCACGGACGGCATGGCGGAGGAGGCCATCACCGGGTCTGATACCGCCGCTGCCGCCCGTCGGCACGCCGGGCAACGGCCAGGGCGACGGGGCCGAGCACTGCGATGGCCATTCTCTCCTACGCTCGGAGCCAGTGGGCGAGTTCGGCCTTTCCGGCGGCTCTGTCGCCGACTATGCGCGGTGACCACGAGTCTGGATCACTCGGCTCAGAAGCGATGTGAACTTACGCACAGATAGCGAGTTTCAGGCCTGACGAGCAGTGAACTTGAGGGTGCGCCGCTCGCCCTTGGCCTCGAAGTAGGACCACTCCTCGCGGCCGAGCTCCGTAGCCGGCTCGTCGGCGAACCACCACTCGCGCCCGATTCGGTACCAGTTCCGGGTGGCGTTCAGCTGGCCAAGCACCGCCAGCACGCCGGACTCCATGCGCCGTCCCATGAGCTCGTTGGCGGGGATGTTCTCGCGGCGCATCAGGCGGTAGAAGCGGGAGCGCGGGTCGGAGACCGCGGCGATCGCCATCATGACGCGCTGCGAGTCGATCGTCACGTCGGCGTCCTCCATGTACCAACCGCCGACGGTCTTGACGTGGTTCATGAGCTCCTCGGCGTCCACCTTCTTGGGGTTGTTGAGGAAGCCGAGGTCGTGCAGGGCCACGCGGAGGCGCTCGGGCTCGTCATCGAACACGCCCTGGAGAGCCGCGATCTCGAGCTCGATCTGGTCCGAGTCGAGCTGCTTGGTCATGCCGAAGTCTAGGAAGGCCACGCGGCCGTCGTCCAGGAGGATGTAGTTGCCGGGGTGGGCGTCGGCGTTGAAGTGCTGGAGGTGGTAGATCGAACCGAAGCAGAAGCGGAAGACGATCTCGCCGAAGCGGTCCCTCTGGTCCTGCGGTAGCCGCTTGACCTCCTCGAAGCCCATCCCGTCCACCCATTCGGTCACGAGCACGCGCTCGGTCGAGAGCCGCGTGATCACGTCTGGTACGTAGATGAAGGGGTGTCCCCTGTAGCCGCGGGCGAAGGTGCGCTGGTTGTGGGCCTCGTACTCGTAGTCGAGCTCCTCCAGCACGCGCTCCCTGAGCTCGGCCGCGGCGGCCTTGGCATCGAGCCCGGGCGCGAGCGCCTTGGCCATACGCAGGATCATTCCCGCGTTCTGCAGGTCGGCCCTGATCGCCTCGGCCACGCCCGGGTACTGGATCTTCACGGCCACGCGGCGGCCGTCCGGCAGCACGGCCCTGTGCACCTGGCCGATCGAGGCCGCGGCGGCGGCGTCGTGCTCGAAGTCCTCGAACAGCTCCTCGCAGGGCTCGTCCCACTCCTCGTCGAGCACCTTGCTGACCTTCTTCCAGGGCATCGGCGGGGCGGATGTGCGGAGCTCGGCGAGCCGCTCCTGGTAGAGCTCGCGGTACTCGGGCGGCAGGAACTCGGTGTCGATGAAGGAGGCGAGCTGGCCGATCTTCATGGCGGCGCCCTTCATCCGCCCGAGCGTCTCGACCATCCGCTCGGCGGCCTCGAGATGGCGGTGCTCCAGCGCCTCGTCGCGGGCCTCCTTGGAGCGGGCGACGTTGGCCGCCCGTGTGCCGGCGTACCGCGCCCCCTGCGTCCCCACTGCCGATCCGACCTGGGCGGTCCTGCGGATGCGGCCCTTCGGGATGGAAGAGTCTTCCTTTGCCATGTCGGGCCAGGGTAGTGCCCCTATGGGCTAGCGGCTGGCAGTCCGATTGGAAAGCCCCATCCAGGCGGCCTTGCACGGCCGGCTTCGCCGGAGTCCCGCCGCTAAGATGGCGAGCCGGTATGGCCGCGGGCAAGCGACCCACGCTGACAGTCGAGGAGCGCCCCGAGCGAGGCTCGCGCGCGGTTCGTCGCCTGCGCAGGGAGGGGCTCGTGCCGGGCGTCCTCTACGGCGGCTCCGACGGCGATTCCGTCTCGTTCAAGGTCGGGGCCCGCGACCTGCGCCACGTCCTTTCGGACGGATCCGCGCTGCTCGACGTGAAGGTCGACGGCGGCAAGGCCCGTCCGGTGATCGTCAAGGACCAGCAGCTCCACCCGGTGCGCGAGGAGCTGCTCCACATCGATCTGCTCGAGGTGCGCCTCGACGAGACGATCCACTCGACGGTTGCAATCGAGATCAGCGGTGTGGAGGAGTCGCCCGGCGTCAAGGAGGGCGGGGTCCTCGAGCACGTGACGCGCGAGCTCAACATCGAGGCCCTGCCCACGGACATCCCGGACAACATCGTCGTGGACGTCTCCAGCATGGAGGTGGCCGCGACGATGCACCTCAGCGAGCTCGCCGCGCCTCCCGGCGTCACCTTTCTCGACGATCCCGAGGAGACCCTGATCGCGACGGTGGTCGTGCCGACCGAGATCGAGGAGCCGGAGATCGAGGAGGAGACCGAGCTCGTGGGTGAGGAGGGCGAGCTGCCCGAGGGCGAGGAGGCCCCGGAGGAGGGGGCGGAGGCGCCGGCCGAGGGGGAGGCGGAGGCCGAGGGCGAAGGCGGGGGCGAGGAGTCCTGAGCCTGCTCCGCCGGGCCCGGTCCGGGCCGGTGGACTGGCTGGTCGTCGGCCTCGGGAATCCGGGCGATCGCTACGCCGGGACCCGTCACAACGTCGGCTTCGAGGTCGCGGCCCTGGCGGCCAAGCGCTGGGGGCTGCCGAAGCCGAAGAAGAGGTACGCCGGCCTGTACACGGACGGGCGCATCGCCCCGGATGGAGCGCGAGTAGGCGTGCTCCTGCCCCAGACCTACATGAACGAGGCCGGCGGCTCCGTCGGCCCGGCGCGCGGAGCGCTCAAGCTGGACCTCGATCGCGTAGTGGTCGTTCACGACGAGATCGACCTGCCCTTCGGCCGCATCGAGGCCAGGCTAGGCGGCGGGCTGGCCGGGCACAACGGGCTCAAGTCGCTCAAGGGGGGACTGGGAAGCGCCGAATTCCGCCGCATTCGGGTGGGGGTGGGGCGGCCTGACACTACGGATCCGGCGATCGTCTCCGCGCATGTGCTGTCACGCTTTCGTGAGTCGAAAGAGGACGTATGCGACCTGATCGAGCGAGCCACAAAGGAGCTGGAGCGCCTGGTGTCGTCCTGAGCGAGGATTACGAGGCGGTTCTACGCGAGGCGTTCAGGCGCTGGAACGAAGGGAACTTCGAGGGCACGACCGAGTTGATGCATCCCCAGGTCGAATGGCGGACGGCAGGCCTGTTCCCCGATCTGGCGCCCGCCTACAGCGGCCGGGAAGGCGTACAGAAGTTCTGGCGTGACTTCACCGCCCCCTGGGAGGAGATCGTGCTGGAGCCGCTGCGCTTCGAGGTGACTGGCGACGTGGCGATCGTCGACGCCCGCTTCCGGGCCCGCGGTCGCGGCGGGATAGAAGTGGACATCACGCTCTTCAACCGCTTCGTCCGGCGGGGCGGCCTCACCTATCTGGTGCAGAGCCACCCGAGCCGTGAAGAGGCCGTCGCAGCCGCCGAGCTGGATATCCGCGCCTCGTAGACTTGGGGCGAGAGCCGCGCGGGATGCCCCGGGCGGCCGTTCGGCGTGCCCATGCCACTCAAAGAGCTGCTCACATACGCCCACGACTCTCCCGAGGTCGCCGCACTCAGCGAGGCTGCCCGCAGCGAGCCGCAGCGCGCTTTCGTGTCCGCGAGCATGCGGCCCTACCTGATCGCCTCGTTGCTCGATGCGGAGGCAAGGCGGCCGGGGCTCGTGGTGGCGGGTGACGACCGGGCGGCAAGGGACCTCGCCGCCGACCTCCGCGTCTTCCTCGCCCCGCGGCCGGTGCGCTTCTACCCGGCCCGGGGCGTCCGCTACGAGTCACACCTCGCGCCGCCGCCGCATCTGGTGGGGCTGCGAATCGCCGCCCTCGATGCGCTGCTGGCCAAGGAGGGGGAGCCAGCGGTGCTCGTGGCCTCGGCCGCGGCGCTGGCCGAGAAGGTCCCCGACCCGGCGCTGCGGCCACGCGGCTTCATGCTCGAGCGCGGCGGCCTGCTCGACCTCGAGGATGCTTCCGCGGACCTCGTCGCCTGCGGCTACGAGCGCATGGATCAGGTCGAGGAGCGCGGGCAGTTCGCGGTCCGGGGCGACATCCTCGACGTCTACCCGGCCACCGAGGACCGCGCCGTTCGCTGCGAGCTGTTCGACGTGGAGGTCGAGCGCCTCACGTTCTTCTCCACCTTCACGCAGCGCTCGCTGGAGGAGGTCGAGCGGGTGGAGATCGCCCCGGCCGCGGAGCTCGCGACCGAGCACCGCGAGCTCGCCGAGATCGCCGCCGCGAGCGATGAGGGCGATCGCCCCGACGTGGCCGAGGTGCTGCCGGTGGAGCGCTTCGGCGAGCTGCTGGAGCTGGTGCCGGAGGACGCGCTCGTGACCGTGGCCGCCGAGGAGGAGCTGGCCCCGGCCCTGCGCGACTACTGGGATGACGTGACCGCGAGCTTCCACGACACCGACGCTCACCATCTCTACGTGAAGCCCGAGCGGCTCCAGGAGGCGCTCGGCGCCAGGGCGGCCCTGCGGCTCTCGAGCATCTCGGGCGATCAGCCGCACGAGTTCCGGGCCCAGGCCGCCAACACTTCTGCCCGCTCCCTCAAGGATGCCGAACCCGAGCTCGAGAAGCTGGTGCGCTCCGGCTACCGGACGGTGGTCGCCTGGGCGCGGCGGGGCGAGGCCGAGCGAGCCCAGTACAACCTGGCCCGCGTGACCGCGCCGATGCTGGACGGCAAGCCCGCTCCGAGGGAGCCCGGCGTGGTCTTCGCGGCGGCCAGCCTGCGGGAGGGCTTCCTCTCGCCCGGCCTCAAGCTCGCGATCCTCCCGGAGCACCGGCTGCTGCGGCGCAGACGGGCCGAGACAGAGCGCGCCTCGAGGCCGGTGGGGGCAGGAGCCCTCGCCTCGTTCACCGAGCTGAGGACCGGTGCGCCGGTGGTCCACGAGGACCACGGCATAGCGCGCTTCACGGGCTTCGAGACCAAGACCGTCGGCGGGGTCACGCGCGACTACCTGGAGCTCGAGTTCAGGGACGGCGACCGGGTGTTCGTGCCCTCGGACCAGCTGCACAAGATCAGCCGCTACGTCGGCGCCGACGCCGGCGACCCGCCGCTGTCGAAGCTCGGTGGCAAGCAGTGGGAGCAGATGAAGCTGCGGGCGCGCCGGGCGGCGGAGGCCCTGGCCGGCGAGCTGATCACCCTCTACGCGGAGCGGCGGCGGAGGGCGGGCCATCCCTTCCCGCGCGACTCCGAGTGGCAGGTGGAGTTCGAGCAGCGCTTCCCCTACCGCGAGACGCCGGACCAGCTCGAGGCGATCGAGGCGGTGCGGGCGGACATGGAGGAGGCGAGGCCCATGGACCGGCTCATCTGTGGCGACGTCGGCTACGGCAAGACCGAGGTGGCGCTTCGCGCCGCCTTCAAGGCGGCGGGCGACGGCAGGCAGGTGATGTTCCTGGTGCCGACGACGGTGCTCGCACAGCAGCACTTCGGCACCTTCACGGAGAGGCTTCGCGACTACCCGTTCAACATCGAGGTGGTGTCCCGCTTCCGTACCCCGGCGGAGACCCGGGCGGCGCTTGAGGGTTTTCGCGAGGGGCGAGTCGACATCCTGATCGGCACGCACCGCGTCCTGTCCCGCGACGTCCGCCCGAAGGACCTCGGGCTCCTGATCGTCGACGAGGAGCAGCGCTTCGGTGTCCGCCAGAAGGAGCTGCTGCGCCAGCTGAAGCTGAAGGTCGATGTGCTCTCGCTCTCGGCCACGCCCATCCCGAGGACGCTGCAGATGTCGCTGGCCGGCCTGCGCGACATTTCCGTGATCGAGACGCCGCCCGAGGGCCGCCGGCCCGTGAAGACCTACGTCGGCGACTACGACGAGGAGCTCGTCCGTCGCGCAATCGAGCGGGAGCTCGCCCGCGGGGGGCAGGCCTTCTTCCTGCACAACCGGGTCGAGACGATCGACGAGACCGCCGAGCGCGTCCGGGCGCTGGTCCCGCGGGCGCGAGTCGCGGTCGCTCACGGGCAGATGGAAGAGCGGGCCCTGGAGAACACGATGCTCGGCTTCCTGCGGGGGGAGGCCGACGTGCTGGTGTGCACGACGATCGTCGAGTCGGGACTCGACATCGCGAGCGCAAACACCCTGATCGTGGAGCGTGCGGACGAGCTCGGGCTGGCCCAGCTCTACCAGATCCGCGGCCGGGTGGGGCGCTCTCGCGAGCGGGCCTACGCCTACCTGCTCTACCCCTCGGCGGCCGCCTTGGGAGCGGACGCCTCGGCACGGCTCTCCACGCTGTCCGACTACACGGAGCTCGGATCGGGATTCAAGATCGCAATGCGGGACCTGGAGATCCGCGGCGCCGGCAACCTGCTCGGCGAGGACCAGTCCGGGCACGTCGCGGCGGTCGGCTTCGAGCTCTATGTGGGGATGCTGGACGAGGCCGTGGCTGCCCTGACCGGCACCGCCGCCGACGACGCGCCGGAGCCGGTGCGGATGGACGTGCCCGTGGACGCCTACGTCCCGGGCGACTACGTGCCCTACGAGGCGGCCAAGATCGAGGTCCACCGCCGGATCGCCGGAAGCCGGGAGGTGGCCGACCTGATCGTGCTGCGCGAGGAGCTGGAGGATCGCTTCGGCCCGGTGCCGGCACCGCTCGACAATCTCATCCGGCTCCAGGACGCCCGCATCAAGCTGGGCCGCGCCGGGGCCCGGTCCGTCGACTTCAAGGGGGGGCGCCTCGTGGTGGCGCCGCTCGAGCTCGACTCCCGCGGCGCCAAGGCCCTCCGGGAGCGGCTACCCGAGGCCGTCTACGAGTCGGGTCGCAGCATGGTCCGCGTGAGGGTGCCGGAGGAGCCGGCGGAGCGCTTCCCGGCGGTCGTGGCCGCGGCCGAGGCGATCCTCGAGACCGCAAGCGACCCCAGCCTCGAGTGAGGTCGCTACCATCCGCCGTCGCGGCCGGCAGAGGATGGCTCCCCGCCGGCGCCGTGCTTACTCGCGCTTTACCTACACCCTCTAGACAGGATTCGATGACACACTCCTTGAGCAAGCTTGCCCTGGCCGTCGCCACGCTCGGCCTCGGCGCGGCGGCCGTCGCAGGCTGCGGCAACGACGTCCCCGCCGGGTCCGTCGCCAAGGTCGGCGACACGACCATCACGAAGAAGGACTTCGACAAGTGGCTCAAGACCGCGGCCAGCGGGCAGGCCCAAGGCGGACCGGCGGTGGTCCCGGATCCTCCCGACTTCGCGCGCTGTGTCGCCACCAAGCAGAAGCAGCCGACGCAGTCCCGCTCGCAGCCTACGGGGGCCGCGCTCAAGAAGCAGTGCAAGCAGGAATACGATCAGCTGAAGGGCGAGGTCATGCAGTTCCTGATCCAGTCCGAGTGGGTGCAGCAGGAGGCCAAGGCCCGTGACGTGAAGGTCTCCGACGCCGAGGTCTCTCGCTCGTTCGCGGACCAGAAGAAGCAGGCGTTCCCGAACGACAAGGCCTACAAGAAGTTCCTTGCCAGCTCCGGGATGTCCGAGCAGGACATCCTCTACCGGGTCAAGCTGGACCAGCTCCAGCAGAAGCTGACCCAGAAGGTCACCGAGGACGAGGGCAAAGTCTCGAGCGCGGACGTCAAGGACTACTACAACAAGAACAAGAAGCGCTTCGCCCAGCCGGAGCGCCGTGATCTCAACGTCGTTCTGACGAAGAACAAGGCCAAGGCCGAGCAGGCCAAGAAGGCGCTCGACGGCGGGAAGAGCTTCAAGTCGGTCGCCAAGAAGTACTCGATCGACGAGGCGTCGAAGTCCCAGGGCGGCAAGCTCCCGGATGTGGCCAGGGGCCAGCAGGAGAAGGCGCTCGACAAGGCGGTCTTCGCCGCCAAGAAGCGCAAGATCACCGGCCCCGTGAAGACCCAGTTCGGCTGGTACGTCTTCGAGGTGACCAAGGTCAAGGCCGCCTCACAGCAGTCGCTGGCGCAGGCGAGCGAGACGATCCGCAACCTCCTCAAGTCGCAGCGGCAGCAGAAGGCGCTCAACAGCTTCATCAAGAACTTCCGGAACGACTACAAGGACAAGACCGTCTGCGCCGACGACTACCGGATCGCGGAATGCAAGAACGGTCCGAAGGAGAAGACCGATACGGGTCCCGCCTCGGGCGGTGCTCCCGGCGGAGCCCAGCAGGCGCCGCAGCAGCAGGCGCCGGGCCGCGCCCCTGCCGCGCCGGGTGGCGCCGGCGGAGCTCCGCCGCAGCAGGCTCCTCCGCAGCAGACTCCTCCGTCCGGCGGATCGCCGCAGGCCCCTAGCGGCCCGTAGTGGCGGGCGATCCGTCCGCAGACGCGGCGGAGGCGCTCGTCCGCCTGGACGAGATCACGAGGCGTCTGCGCCGGGAATGCCCCTGGGACAGGCAGCAGGACGAGCGCTCGATAGTGCCTCACACCGTCGAGGAGGCCTACGAGCTCGCCGACGCTGTCCAGGGGGGCGACGACTCCCGCCTGCTCGACGAGCTCGGCGACGTGCTCTTCCAGGTGGAGTTCCTGTCTCTCCTCCTCGAGGAGCGGGGGGCGGGTAGCCTGGCGCAGGTGGCCGACCATTGCCGGGAGAAGCTGGTTCGCCGCCACCCGCACGTCTTCGGCGAGGTGGAGGCCCCGACCGCTGGCGAGGTCCTGCGCAACTGGAACCAGATCAAGCGGGAGGACGAGCGCGGAGGGGAGGTGTTCGGGCGGCTCCCCGACAACCTTCCGTCGACGCTCTTCGCCCAGAAGGTGCTGAAGCGTGCGGAGAGCGCCGGCCAGGCCCCCGCGCCCTCGCCCGCCGCGGACGATCCGTTCGAGGCGTTCGGAGAGCGGCTGCTGGAGGCCGTCCGCCAAGCCGCCGACGCCGGTGTGGACCCCGAGCTCGCCCTGCGCGCCGCGGCGAACCGCTACCGCGAGCGGGTGGAGGCCGGCGCTTGAGCGAGATCGACCGGGTTCACGCGCGGCAGATCCTGGACAGCCGCGGAAACCCGACGGTGGAGGTCGACGTCGTGCTCTCCTCGGGCGCGGCCGGCCGGGCCGCCGTGCCCTCGGGCGCATCCACCGGAGAGCTCGAGGCGGTAGAGCTACGCGACGGCGACGAGGCCTACGGCGGCAAGGGTGTCGCACGTGCGGTGGCGAACGTGAACGGCGAGCTCGCCGAGGCCGTGCGGGGGATCGACCCAGCGGACCAGGAGGCGCTCGACAGGGCAATGATCGAGCTTGACGGCAGCGCGAACAAGGGGCGCCTCGGCGCGAACGCGATCCTGGGCGTCTCGCTCGCGGGCGCGAAGGCCGCGGCCGCCGAGGTCGGACAGCCGCTCTGGAGGTACCTGGGCGGCGAGGCCGCACACGTGCTTCCGGTGCCCATGATGAACGTGCTGAACGGCGGGGCCCACGCGGACAACAAGGTCGACTTCCAGGAGTTCATGATCGTTCCCATCGGCGCGCCCTCGTTCGCCGAGGCGCTGCGCATGGGCTCCGAGGTGTTCCACTCGCTCAAGGGCAAGTTGCACGAGCGCGGACTCGGCACCGCGGTGGGGGACGAGGGGGGCTTCGCACCCGACCTCGACTCGAACGAGGCGGCGCTCGAGGCCCTGATGGGCGGAATCGAGGCGGCCGGCTACCGAGCGGGCGATGACGTGTCGATCGCCCTCGACCCGGCGACCAGCGAGATCTTCGACGACGGGAAGTACCAGCTCGAGCACGAGGGTCGCAGCCTCTCCGCCGCCGAGCTTGCCGACTACTGGGCGGACATCGCTGAGCGCTACCCGGTCCTCTCGCTCGAGGACGGCATGGACGAGGAGGACTGGGACGGCTGGAAGGCGCTGACGGAGCGCCTCGGCGACCGCCTCCAGCTGGTGGGCGACGACCTGTTCGTGACCAACACGGAGCTCCTCCGTAGGGGGATCGACGAGGGAGTAGCCAACTCCATCCTCGTGAAGGTCAACCAGATCGGCACGCTCACGGAGACCCTGGACGCCATGAAGATGGCGCACGACGCGGGCTACAAGGCGGTCATGTCCCACCGCTCCGGGGAGACTGAGGACACGACAATCTCGGACCTCGCGGTCGCGACCGGCTGTGGCCAGTTGAAGACGGGCGCCCCGTCGCGCTCAGATCGCGTCGCCAAGTACAACCAGCTGCTGAGAATCGAGGAGCAGCTGGGTACCGATGCGTCGTATCCGGGTCGGGCCGTGTTTCGTAGTTAGTTGCCAGCTGGCAGTCGGTTGAAGGAGCCGCGGCGGCTGCGCCGAAGGGACTGGCGTGTCGACCGCAACGCTCCGTCGGCCGGCAATCCGCTGGGACAGAGTCGGCCGCTACGCCCTGCTCGGGACACTGTTGGTGATCCTCATGCTCTATGTGTCGCCCGCGCGGCACTGGCTTGCGCAGTCGAGCACGGCCGGGGAGCAGCGGCAGGAGCTGCGGGACCTCACGCGGGACAACCGGGCGCTCAAGCGGCGGGTGCGGACGCTCCGCGATCCGCGGGCACTCGAGCGAGAGGCCCGCCGGCTGGGTCTCGTGAGACGCGGGGAGCGCGCCTTCGTCATCGAGAATCTCCCCAGGCGTTAGGAGAACGCAGGAACCCGGTAGCTTCGGGTCCATGGCCTATGCGCTCGAGAACGCGCTGTTCCAGTGGCGGGAGGGCGAGCAGCGCGTGCAGGAGACCGCCGAGCCCGAGCGGCGGCGGCTGGAGCAGGGCACCGATCTGGTGGTCAACGAGCTGCGGCGCCGCCTGGGGTCGAGCTTCCAGGTAGGGGAGCTCGCCTCCTTCTACGCCGAGGGCACCGACTGGGCCGCCGGGCTGGCGCAGCGCTACGCGCCGAGCACGGAGGCGGCCTACGTCGTGGACGCGGCGTTCGCCCGCTACGCCCGCGAGGCCTCTGACTTCGCCGGCGGTCGGCAGCGCGAGTCGCACGGCCGGCCGGGCACCTAGTCCTCGTCCTCTGCCGACTCGTCGTCCCCGGAGTCGTCGTCGCCGGCCCGGGTGATCACGATGCGCTCGGCCTCGACGGTCACGGTTACGGGACGGTGGCCCGCCCAGTGCTCGGCGTAGACAGGATCGTCGGCGACGGCGGGGTCGAGCCATAGGCCGTAGCCCTCTTCGCCGTGGTCGAAGGTCCCCTCGAGATCTCGGCGGCGGCCTCCGCGGCGGCGGCCGCCGCGGCGGCCACGGCGCCGGCGGCGGGGCTTGTCCTCGTCGTCCTCCTCCTCCTCCTCGGGCTCCGACTCGTCCCCGGCCTCCTCCTCGGCCTCGAGCGCCGCGGCGACCAGCGCATCGTCCTCGGCCCGAAGATCGGGCTCTTCCGTGGCCGTTCCCGCTCCGCCATCGTCAGCGTCGGGCTCGCCGGGGGCCAGGTCGTGGTCTCGCTTGAAGCTGCGGATGTCGGAGACCGAGACCTCGAGCTGATGGGCGATCCAGGCGTCGGTGCGGCCCTCCCGCACCCACGTTCTGATCTGATTCAGCTGGGGCTTGAGTGATCTCCGTGCCAAGCGCGGCTGAGAATAACCCAACCTCCGAACGGGGTTGATGCCGCTAACTGCGGCAGCAACCGATAGCTTCCTTGATTCAAGCCCACACGCCTGCTTTAGTGGGCGTCACATTTCCTCTTCGGCAGGGAGGCGTATTTTCGTGCTTGTCCTCACGCGCAAGTCGAACCAGAGCATCATGATCGGGGATGACATCGAGGTCTCCGTGCTCGCGATCATGGGTGAGAAGGTCCGCATCGGCATCGACGCGCCTCGGTCGGTGCCCGTCTTCCGGAAGGAGGTCTACGTCGAGATCCAGCAGAATCGCGGCTCCGAAGACGACGCCAACGACGTCGACGCGGCACTGGACGGGCTGAAATCCCCCCCTGAGTGAGGCGCTAGCCGACGAGCAGGGCCAGCGTCTGGAACATCACGATCGTCACGATGACCGCCGTGGCCAGGATCGTGAGGGCGAGCACCGTGAAGCGCAGCGTGCCCTGCTTGCGCACCCGCTCGACGCGGCGGGCGTGGGTGCGCTGAACCGCCTGCCTGCGGAGGTGGTCGCGGCGCACGACCGACTGCGCTGCCTCCTCACGGAAGGCGGCCTCGAACTGCGTCAGTGATTGGCCCATCCGCATCGCGGGCCGGAACAGTAACAGGGGGGTGAGCGGGGCGTAGCGCCGCTGTGGGAGGAGAGCCCCGCTTATGCCGGAGTGGGCGCCTTGGCCTCCGCCTCGCGGTACACAGACACGAAGCGCAGGTAGTTGTCGGCGATCTGCTGGGCGGCGGGCTCGCGCTCGATGTTCCCCTCCAGGAAGCCCTTGAGCGCGTCCCACCAGATCGTTCGTCCGATGGCGAAACCCGCGTAGCCGTCCACCGGCGCGCCCTGGCGCAGCCAGTGCTCCACCTTGGCGTCGTCGGCCCCGCGGCCGAGCACCACGCAGATCACTTCGTCGCGGCCGTCGCGCCGGCAGGTGGCGGCTATCCGCTCGCAGTCCTCCTGTGCCTCGATCCCCTCGATCTTCCAGACGTCGGGCTCGACCCCGAGACCCTGCAGCTCCTCGATGGTGCGGCGCATCAGCTCGGGCCGGAGGTCGGCGTCGTAGCGGTCGGAGTCGCCTCCCACCTGCTCGAGCTGGGACTCCTCGGCCGGGACCAAGAGCTCGAACAGGAACTTGCGATCCCGCTCGTGGAGCCAGTCGGAGAGCCGCTTGAGCCGCTCGGCCTGGCGCCGGTTCATCTCGGCGTCACCGTCGGGGTTGTAGCGGACCAGGACCTTCGAGAAGTCCGGATCGAACTTCTCGATGTGGTCCCCGAACTCCTCGCCGTAGTCGAAGTCGAACTCGTTCTGCCCCGACTTCTCAACCGGCATAGCGAGTACCAGCCCGCGCTCCTTCGCCTGCGCCGGAATGCCCTTGGGCGCGCCGAACTGCTCGTCCACGAGGCAGCCACTCACTCCGGGCTCTGCGCCGCTCTCGGCCGCCTTGAGCATGCCCTCGAAGATCAGGTGCTTGGCGTCCGAGATCTGCTCCGTCTGCTCCGGATCGGGATCGCCCTCGATCCCGAACATCTTCTTCTGGAACGAGCCGCGGTGGTCAAAAGCCAGGATGTAAAGCTTCGAGTCGTAGCCGAGTCCCATCAGTCCTCCTTAGCCGATAGGTGCAGTTATACCGGCAGGGTTGCCCGGTGCCGAAGCTAGGCTACCCCCGTGGAGCACCGGTTCACCGGCCCCCTCTACACCCTTGGGATCGAGGAGGAGCTCATGATCGTCGACCAGGAGACGCTCGAGCTCGCGAACTCGATCGAGGGGGTTCTGGCGGCGCTCCAGGAAGTCTCCACGGAGGGCGAGGTCAAGCCCGAGCTGATGGAGTCGGTGTGCGAGATAGCCACGACCCCCTGCGAGAACACCGCCGAGGCCGGGGCCCAGCTCCGAGCGCTCCGGCGTCAGGTGCAGCAGGTGGCGAGCGATCGCGGCCTGGCGATCGGCTCCGCCGGCACCCACCCGTTCGCGATGTGGGAGGACCAGCGGATCGTCTCTCGCCCGCGCTACCGGGACCTGGTGGCAGGCCTCCAGTTCGTCGCCCGCCAGGAGCTGATCTTCGGCATACACGTCCACGTGGGGCTCGACGACCCCGACAAGGCGGTCCACGTCGTCAACGGGATGCGGGTTCACCTGCCCCTGCTTCTCGCCCTGTCGGCCAACTCGCCGTTCTGGAGGGCCGACCAGACCGGGCTGCTGTCCACCCGCACGCCGATCTTCCGCGCCTTCCCGCGGGTCGGCATACCCCCGCGCTACGACAGCTACGAGGACTGGTCGAAGCGGATCCGGTTCATGGTCCAGAGCAAGGTGATCGCGGACTACACCTATCTCTGGTACGACGTCCGCCCGCATCCGAACTTCGGGACGGTGGAGATCCGGGTCATGGACTCGCAGACGCGGGTCGAGCACACGCTGGCGCTGGCGGCCCTGGTGCAGGCGATGGTCAAGGAGCTGGCCGAGCACTTCGACGCCAGGAAGCGGCTGTCCCGATACCCCTACGAGATGCTCGACGAGAACAAGTGGCTCGCGGCCCGCCACGGGCTGGACGCGGAGCTGGTAGATCTCCCGAAGATCGCCCGCGTCCACGGCCGGGCGCTCGCGCGGCGCCTATTCAACCGCCTCCGCCCCCACGCCGAGGAGCTGGGATCGGGCGCGGACTTCGACTATCTGGAGGATCTGCTGGATTACGGGAACGGGGCGCAGCGCCAGCTCGTGGTCTTCGAGGCGAATCACGACCTGCGCGAGGTGGTCGGCGAGATCCTCACCGCCTCGGTGCCGGAGGCGGTGGACGTACCTCGCGAGTAGTCGCCCTCCGCCGGGTACTCTGAGGGGCCGTGTCCCAGCCGGACCTTTTCGTCGTCTGCAAGAACTGCGGGTCCGAGGTCAGCCCATATGTGACCGAGTGCCCGTACTGTGGCCAGCGCGTGCGCAAACGGGCGCCGAAGCTGGACCGTGGAACGCCGACGACCGAGAAGCGCGCCCGGAGGCGCCGTCCCAGGCTGCCGCGGTTCCGCGCCGAGGAGATCGAGGGAATCGCCCCCGAGGTGCGTCCCTGGGCCACGATGCTCCTCGTCGCCGCCTCGCTGGGGGCGACGGTGGTCTACGCGGCCGATCAGACCTTGGACCTCGGGCTGCTCGGCACGATCAACGTCGGCCTGGGGGCGGACGAGGTGTGGCGATGGTTCACCGCTCCGTTCGTGCACCTCGACGCGCTCGGCTACCAGTTCGTGGCCCTCGCCGCGGTGGCGATCTTCGGGTCGATGCTGGAGCGTCGCTTCGGCGCGATCCCCGTCCTGGTGCTGTTCCTGCTCTGCGGCGCCGCCGGCTCCGCGCTGGCCGTGACGCTCGACGTGCCCCCGCTGCTGACACATCAGTCCGACGCGGTGGTCGCGGGCGCGAACGGCGCGGCGCTCGGGCTCCTGGTTGCCTGGCTCGTGGACGACCGTCTCGCCGCCCGACGGGGCGACCCGCGCGGGAGCGACATGCTGGGCGTCTACGTGATCGCCGCTGTGCTGGTGCTGCTCTCGGTCGCCGTCGAGGAGGCGAACATCGCCGCGGCGGCCGGAGGCGCGGTCGCCGGACTGCTGCTCGCGCCGGCCCTGCCGCTGTTCACGCGACGCGCGGCCCACTAGCTGCGGGCGAGCGCGGCGGTCGGCCTACTATGCGACCCGGATCGTCCCGGCCGGGCCCTCGGCGACCCGGCCGATCCGGGCTCCGGGCAGCGCTGAGCCGGCGGGCGCGGCGACCAGCAGCCCCCCGGAGGTCATCGCGTCGCATAGGAGCCAGCGGCGCTCCTCCGCAACCTTGTCGGACCAGTCCACGTGCGGCTCCACCCAGTCCCGGTTGCGGCGGCTCCCGCCGGCGATCGGCGGCTCGGGGGAGGCGAGCAGGTCGAGCACTCCCTCGATCGCCGGGACGGCGGCGGCGTCGATGTCCGCCGCGACCCCGCTGGCGAGCGTCAGCTCGTGTAGGTGTCCCAGCAGGCCGAATCCGGTCACGTCGGTCATCGCGCTCGCGCCCGCCTCCAGCGCTGCCGCGGCCGCGTCCCGGTTCAGCGCGGTCATGACCTCCACGGCCATCGTCGCCACGGCGTCGGCGGAAAGCCCGCGCTTGAGCGCCGTTGAGGCCACCCCGCCTCCAACGGGCTTCGTCAGGAAGAGGTCGTCGCCGACCCGCGCAGTCGAGTTCCGCACGACGCGGTCCGGATGGACCGTCCCCGTGACCGCCATGCCGAACTTCGGCTCGGGATCGTCGATTGAATGCCCGCCGACGACCGCCACGTGTGCGCCGCGGGCGACATCACTGCCGCCGCGTAGCACCTCCCGGAGCACGTCGCCGCCCAGCGCTTCCAGCGACCAGGCAACCAGGTTGAGCGCGGTCACGGGCCGGCCCCCCATCGCGTACACG